>Ga0247836_1000167_pt1 | contig 120209 bp, 110 predicted proteins | sample LaCruzMarch2015__4_FD_187116 | JGI IMG/M metagenome (GOLD analysis project Ga0247836, IMG submission 187116) | Freshwater microbial communities from meromictic Lake La Cruz, Castile-La Mancha, Spain - LaCruzMarch2015_14m | ecosystem: Environmental > Aquatic > Freshwater > Lake | place: Spain...
CACAACTATCTTCTCGCCAGCCGGCAAACCATATTTAAATAGTTTTCCAGTATCCACAAGACTTAATTGTTTTTTTAATGACTCAACAAGAGAATCTGACAAAATATATGTATGATCGTACGTTCCTGCTTTGCGATCACGCAATGTCTGAAGAACGCTTTCTACCGATATACCATATTGCAGAGAAAAATCTTTAATTCGCATGTATAAATAATTCGCTTTCAAATTTAATTATTTGACCCAAAATCAACATCTTCTAGGCCTTCTCCAGACGAAACAAGCTCAACATCAAGACCTAAAAGTTCTGATGCAAGACTGATGTTCTGTCCTTGTTTTCCAATAGCTAGCGCTCGCTGATCTTCGCTGACCCATGCACGAGCTCTTCGCTCATCCACAATTTCAACCTTATTAACCTCAGCGGGTCTTAGCGCTAATGCTACCAGCTCTTCTCTAGAGTTACTCCATGAGAAAATATCAATCTTCTCACCATTAAGCTCTTTAAGAATAGGCTTTATGCGGCTTCCGCCTACACCAATACATGTTCCAACAGGATCAATGTTTGGATCATTTTGGGCAACAATAACTTTGCTTTTATAACCAGCGCGTCGAGCAACTGCTTTAATTTCAATTAATTTGTCATATACTTCAGGGATTTCAAGCTCTAAAAGTCGAGCAAGAAATTCAGATGATGCTCGATCCAAAATCAACTGTCCGTTGCTACGATACTCTTCATGTACCGTTTTAAGCACCGCACGAATTGGGCGACCAGCAACATATTTTTCACCCGGAATAGACAATGACTTTGGAAGAAACGCTAATGTGTCACGAACCATGACAAGCGTTCCAGAATATTCATGTTTATGAACAACACCCTGAACGATTTCTCCAACCTTATCTGCAAACATATCACGAATGCTATTAGCTTCCATGTCTTTAAGCTTAGCAGCAATAAGTTGTCGCGCCTTCAGAATCTCAACTCGACCAATTGGTTCCTCAAAAGGAAGCCAAACTTGATCGCCAACAGCAACATTTTTTTGAAGGGCCATAGCTTTTTTAAGCGAGACTTCTGCTTCAGGATTTTCAACCGAAGAGACTACTGTTTTTTGTATTTCTACAACAAGCGCTTCTGATTTTTTGTTAATAGCTACTCTCAAGATCGCATCAGGATACTTCTTAGCGTACGCGGCTTGAATGCCTTCGCACACAATATTATGCAATAATGCGTGATCTAAACCTTTTTCATCGACAAGTTCAGCAATAACTTTATTTAACATGTTTCGATTTGGACCCCGTTTTGAGAATTATAACTATTTAGACAGGTTTCAGAAGAAATCTATAAACATCTTATCAAAAAAATCAAAAATGAAAAGTGAAACTATTTCCCCGGGGCATGACCTTACTATTCTTTCTTCTTTAAAGATATTCTTTTATAAGAGAAGAGTAATAGGTGAACGACTTTTATGTGGATAACTTTCCCGCGACCCCGCTTTTTTGCTTATAATATGAACTTTTTTCGTCACTCGTGGATGTGGATAAGTGGTGGATAACTGTGGGATTGTTTTGGGGAGGGTGGTCCGATAGTGGCTCTCAATCGGCAAATTGAGCATGCAGGTGCCTGGTTGCGCCGACTAGGTCGGCTAATCCAGTTTTCGTGAAGAGATAGGGGGGTAAAGTTATCCACCACTTATCCACCACTTATCCACCACTTATCCACATAAAAATTTTGTGAAAATCGCGCGGTTATCCCAGTATATATTTTGTGAGAAGTTGTCCCCATTGGCTTTGCAGTGCAAACGGAGATTTTAGGTAGTTATGTGCGATTGTGTGCTCTGGGAAGTAAATTGAGATACCTTGCGCCTTGCGCAGCTTTTGTCCTACTTTGTTTTCCACAACAAGAAGAGGGAAAAGGCTAAGTCCTTTTTGCAGTTCGGCTTGCAAAGCATTACGAACATCTTGTTCTTTAATTTTATCTTTTAAGGAAATGTGCTGTATGTGTTGTTGTAGGTTCTGATAGAAATGTGCAAGGTCGATGTAGCTCGGTTCGTCAAAGCAGGTGCAGTATTGAGTTGATTTGCACTTTCTGATGATATCTGCAACGTTACGACCTTGTTGAAACTGTAAGGCTTCGCAGAGCAATGCTGCTACTGCGTGAACGTTTTGTTCTAGTGATTCTATGTATGCTAAATCAAGTGCTGATAAGGTGTAATCATTGATGAGCTTGTGATATGCTTGTTCGTATGAGAGTACGATGTGCGAAGCGAACTGCTTAGGTGTCATGGTGCCTCTTTGGAACGGCTCAAGAACCATATCGTATCTCCACCCTGTTCCATACACTACCTCTTGTGAGGTAACAAAATAATCTGCATAGCGTTTACATACTGACGCGACTTCAATCATAGACATTAAGCATGCATCAAAACATATGAGTGACAATTTTTTGCCATTAAGAATTTTGTCACGAATTTGTTGCAAGACATATTCTAGGTCATGGTTAGACATGTAAGATTTAAATGTGTCATCAAAGCAAATGCCTCTTTTGTTGTCGCCATGTAAAGCTTTCATTGCTTCTTGGTATATTAAGGTGAGGTAGCTAATGCCACGATCAAGAGTTAGTTTATTGTCTGTTGGGTTTACATAAAATAAGTCGCAAGGATTTACCGTGCGTGCAAACATAGGGTCAATTGCGCCAGTTCCGTGATTCCACAATATAAGTGCATAGTTATCAGCTGGATAATGTGTTACTGCCCACTCAACACTGTTGATGAGCGTTAGTGGCAGTCCGCTGTTGAGTTTTTCAGTTGGGCTATCATCATCTTGCACCAAGAGTCGACGTCCTTTTTTAATGATATATCGTTTGGTTGGATTAAGGTGTCCTGGAGTGTTAAGTTGAACTACGATAGAAACGTTGGCATTAGATCCAATTTGTTCCATTTGTTTGAGGTTTTTCCACGCAAAATAATGAAGATTGTTGTCGGCAGCCATGTAAACAATAAAGGTCCAAGATGCTTTGGGATTGACGGATCTTATTTCTTGTAAGTCGTCACTGCTGAGTTCGATGCCACATTGTTCTTTTTGGGTTTCTGATATGAGTTCTTGAAGGTCTTCTTGTGTGATAAATCGTTCATCTCGTTGTGCTTGTATTGCATGCTCTATGCTGTATACGGTTAATATGATAGAAAGATGCCATAATATTTTTTTGCGCAACATAGATTTCCTTTTTTGGGATGTTTCGTTAAATATTTACGTATGCTTAGGAAGGTGCCAGAAAGGAGGGTAAAAAGGCAACTGTTTTGGTCCATTTTGCATAAAAGAGCCATATGATAACAGCCGTAATTCCAAAGCTTAATTGGAAATCGAGAAACAAAATATGCAACGGATTGTATTGAATAACGAGCAGCGTTGTTAGCGTGAATGCATGAATACCCGAGTATTGATATCCATGTATTTTGCTAAACATTTGAAGCAAGATCATGCAAAGAGATCTTAGAAACGATACACTTGGTATAGTGATGAGCCAATATCCAATTACAAGCATGATATAGATCCCAAAGCGAACGCGAGAGCGTATGCGCGCGTAGTGAAAAATTGCGATGCATAAACCAAGTAGTGTTACAAGGTGTATGCCTGAACGGGCCATGTGGTGTGCAATCCCCCAGTATAAAGATTGATGTTGGATACTTATTGCTTGTAGGTCATGCTCTTTTTTCCCCAGAAACAAAGGATTGTACAGATGTGCTGTTGCGCTATCAAAATAATGAGTCAAATATTCTAGAGTTGATTGATACCAATAAGGTTTATTTTTTTTGTAAACAAAGAAGCGTTCTGATGTAACATAGGCAGTCGCCCAAACTCCTTCTTTGATAAGGTATGTGGAATATGGATTTGAAAGTTCCGGTTGTTGTAAGTGTAATTTGTAGATAACTATTTTCTGACCAGTTTTTAGACGTAATGCGCGCTTATGGGGCATTTGTATAGAGAGTAACTTTGAGGTTAACATTGCTCCTGTGTCTTGGTTGTATACATTCGTGGTTTTAAGCAAAATGGTCGTTGTTGGTTTATCGAGTGTGTTGGTTTGTATTTGTTGAATAAACCCTCGCACAATGAGTGGTTTACCTAGAAAATTTTGATCAGTGACAAAGCATTTTTGTTGTTGTTCAATGCGCATGAATATTAAGGTAGCTGCGCATGCACAAAGACATAAAGTGTTGCGATATAATTTTGTTTCTTTGGTGCAAAAAAGATAACCAAGGAAAAGAATTATGGGCAACAGGAGCAACCAGCTGTGCGTGAGAAGGATAATGCTTGTCGCAATACTTGTTGCTGCACACCACATCAGGATGCGCGTTAAAGGAAAGAAATAGGGAGATTGTTCAGTTATCATAGTGAGTACTAGCATAGCAAAAAATATCTTTTTCTCTATGCTAATAAGGTGAGTGCGTGTAATCAGTAATAAAGTATGGGAACTATGCTGAATCAAAAAAAAGTTTTTAAATCAGTTCTATCAAATGGACTTACCGTTTTAATTTATCCAAAAAAATCTGCACCTAAAGTAGCCCTTCAAATGTGGTATAACGTTGGTTCTAAGCATGAGCAGCCTGGAGAAAAAGGCATGGCTCACTTTTTAGAACATATGATTTTTAAAGGTACAAATGAAAAGTTAAGCGAGTCAGATATCAACATGATTTCGCAAAAGCTTGCCGCCTATGCAAATGCTTTTACATCGTATGATTACACGGCATATATTTTTGATGTTCCTGTTGCGAACTGGTCTCAGTTGTTACCAGTGTTTGCCGACTGCATGCAAAATTGTTCATTTTTGCAAGATCATATGAATTCTGAAGTAAAAGCAGTTATTCAAGAATTAAAAATGTATAGAGATGAATATACTTGGACACTTGCGGATAGTTTGGTGACCAACCTTTTTGAGTCCCATCCGTATCATTATCCAATTATTGGTTACAAACAAGATTTGTGGAGCTTGCAACGCGAAACATTTTTGAAATTTTATAAAAAATACTATGTCCCTAACAACGCGGCATTCGTTGTTGTTGGTGATGTTGATCCAGTAGAAGCTCTAGCAAAAATAGAAGCTGAATTTAGCACCGTTGCTCGTGGTGCAGATGTGCAGCATGAACAGTATTTCTGCGATGAGGAATTGCAGTCGAAACAAGTAACGTTGTATCGCGAAACGCAACAAGCATTTTGTATGCTTGCTTTTCTGGTGCCAGGAGCTCGTGAGAAAAAAGATTTTATATACGACATCATTGGTTCATTGCTTGTTAACGGCAAGGGATCTCGTTTATATAAAAAATTAGTTGATGAAATGGAGTTAGTAGTATCGATTCATGCGTTGACTTATGATTTATTTGATAAATCGATTTTCTTTATCGAATTTAAACCAAAGTACGAAAAAGATATCGCACAAATTAAAAATATTATTTTAGAAGATATTTATCAGCTATCACACTCTAAGATACCTGAAACTCAAATGCGTCGCGCCCTAAAAATTGCCCAAGTTGACTACCAACATTTGCTTGAAGATACGCACAAACAAGCATATGCAATTGGTAAGTTCTTTATGGCGATGCAAGACGAGAACTATCCGTTTGAATATTGTAAATATGATGAAAATACCATAGAAAAAGACGTACAAGCTGTTTTGCAGCAATATTTTAGAAAGTCTTTATGTAATAGCGGTAGCGTACTCAATGTTGCACCAGAAGATAAAGATTATTTGGCTCGATTACAAGAAGATTCAGATGAGCTTGATAGCAAAATATTGCAGGGCAAAGATCGTGTTACAGAAGTAGAAGATGGAAGATATGTACATCAAGTGCAGGTTGAAAAATTAGCAAAAACAACATTTGCAACTCCTGAAACATACACGCTTGCAACAGGATTGAAAGTCATGTTATATCGAGACACGGAGATAGACCTTGTTGAATGCGCTCTCAGTTACAAAGCTGATCATAAGCATGATCCAAAAACTCAATTAGGACTTAGCAACTTAGTGGCTAAAATGATGATCGAAGGATCTGCTCATTATCCTGGATCGATGTTTGTTCAAGAAGCTGAGTCGTATGGAATATCGCTTTCAACTCATGCGGGACATATTACGGCTTCGATGTTATCCGTTGATGCGCCAAAGGGTCTTGAACTTATAGCAGAAATGTTACAGCGGGCTGAATTTGATACATCTACTTTTGACAGAGTAAAAAACAAAATTAAAGCACAATTGACTCAGTATTGGGATACTCCTCAGCGTTGTATTACGCAAGTAGCGCAGGAGCATGTGTATGGCGATCATCCATATGCGCATCTATCTTTGGGTACAGAAAAAACGGTTGAACATATATCGCATGCTACCTGTTTTGATTTTTATCATAAGATGGTAACGCCTCAAGAAGCAGTTCTTGTTGTTGTTGGAAACTTCGAAATAGATAAAATTAAATCGGTCATAGATAAATATTTTGCGTCTTGGCAGGGCAAAGCTATTGCAGATATTGCATATCCAGCGCTGCGTAGCGTTGAAAAACAAATCGTTAATATCGCAAAACAACGCGATCAGGTCGTCATGGCATTTGCAGGACTCTCTGTAGATAGATTACATCCGGATTATGATGCATTTTTAGTGTTTGATCAGTTGCTGTCCACAGGAATGAACTCATATCTATTTGCGCTGCGCGAACAAAGTGGTTTGTTTTATACAATTAGTGGATCTACGGTATACAATGCCGGTAAGCAGCCGGGTATGATCTACATTAAAACGATTGTATCAAAAGATCGTATGCAAGAAGCGCAACAAGCGATTGAAAACTGTTTAGACGGTTCTGTTGATCGAGTAACCGATGAAGAATTTGATGAAGCAAAAGAGATGGTAATTAATAAGTTTTCTACGTTGTTTGAAACGTATGAAAACACGGTTAATACGTTTTTGTTTCTTGATGAATATAACCTACCATATGATTACTTTGAAAAACGCATTGCAACGATTCGTGCAATTAAGCGCCAAGAAATGCAAGAAACTGTACGACAATATTTAAATAGCAATAAATTATTATGTATCAGAATCGGCAGAGTGTAATAGAAAGGTTTAAAAATGAATCCATTAATTTGTGTATTATGTGTTCTGGGGTTGGCTTCTGTAGATACATCAGATAGAAACATGTCTCTTTTGGGACAAGTACCTATTATTTTTCAAGATGTTACAGTCACTGACAGCGCGCAGCCTAAAGCGCATGAATTATCAGATTTTTATAAGAGTAGAAGACAAGTAGTTGCCTATCAAAACGTAACGGGTGACCAATATCCCGCTACAACTCGTGGTGCAAGAATTCGCGCTAAGCATAATAAGAATAGACAGCTGCAAGTATACCAAGATCCAAATATGGTGAATTCTAATGAACGTGGTAAATGCGCTGCTCATGAAGGTCAATGTCCGGTAGTAATTTCTTCTGGGAAAAAAAGACGATAAAAAGGTTAATATAAACGGCTGAAAACAAAAAATATCTTTTGTTGTTGCAAAGAGCTTGAAATTTTTTTTACAATATTCGTAAGAAGTTAAATTGTGTACTTTTGTTTAATATTTAAAGAGGAAAGTATGAAAAAGATTTTAAGTTTACTTGCTGTGTTTGCGGTTCTTGGACTTGGTGGTTGTGCGAAAAATAAAGACGAGCAAAAGCCAGCGTCAAAAAAAGAACAACAGGTGAAGAAAGATAAAAAAGCAAAAAAAGACCAAGCAAGAAAAAAAGCAGTGAAAAAAGACAGCAAAAAAAAACGTGATGATAAGAAAAAAAATCACATGATGGAAGATGATCACTCAATGAAAAAAAGCCACATGAAAAAACCATGCAATCCATGTGATGAAAAGAAAAAACACAAAAAATCAGCGTACTAGTTTTCTAGAGTTGTAAAAAAAGGGTGCTTATAAGGCACCCTTTTTTATTGCTGTTGACAACAACCCGAGCAGGTTGTTTTTTCTTTTTTTGGTGGTAATTGTGGCGCTAGGATTGGTGCGGGTATATCAATCACTTGTTGCGTTTCTTGAGCTTTTGCTGCCATGTCTTGCATCTCTGTCGCTGCTTGGCGAAAAGCTTGTGCAGCATCAGCAATATTTGTTGTACCAGGAAGCTGAGGGTCGATCGGTACTCGTTGTTGGGTATCAATTGTAGGGTTTTGTGCTTGAGCGGTTATGGCGAGAGTTGTGTTTTGTGGTCTGCTTTGTGCAGGCTGTTGCGTTAACCTTGTTGGTTGTGGTTGTTGTGACCTTGCAAGTATATCACTTACAGAGCTAAATGTTCGGGCGACAAGAGTCATCCCGTTATGTTGTTCTGCGCGTACTTGCTCTATGGCGCGCACGACTTGTTGTGTAAATAGGCGTATTTTTTCATTGGTTGTTGCATCAAAATCGTTAAACAATTGTTGTGTGTTGCGTTGGTTCTCATCTACTTTATTGTTAAATTTTTGCTCTAACAGTTCTTTTTCAAGTTGGCATTTTCCGTGTAATCGAGCTTGCACCCATGCATTCAAGCTTGATGCTGTTTGGCGAATGACAATTATGAGCGTTATACCTGCGACTATTTTTGCGGTTATGAGGACTGAATCAAGGGTTCCTCCGGACATTACACGCGCCACGGCTCCAGTTATTGTGCCTGCTGTATCAAACCCTGTGCTGGCAACTGTTGCAGCGGTATTAAGCGAAGGGAAGCCGCGCCTTGGCATAAAGGTGTTTCCTGGTTGTGGTATCAGCATAAGTCCTCCCGCCAAGGTTCCTAGGATGACACTTTTTGTTGTGAGTAGTCTTCGAGGGGAAGGAGCTGCTGCTCGCACCGGTTGTTGATCTGTCACAGGTACAAGAATTTCTTCTTGGTTTATTGGGGTGTTGGCATTTGTTGGGGATGGAGGTGGAGCGCGCAGGGTATCCTGGGTAAACAATTCTGGCATTGGGCTGCTGCAATTTTGATTGTGTTGATGTAGTGCTCGCACCAGAGAGTGAAAGGATAGTTGGGTATTGTGTTGGAGAGGTGAAGCAACAGTTATTTCCGGTTGATCAGGGCTCGAGTTTCTGGCTTGTAACCAGGGAGCCACTGTTATTTGGCGTCGCATCCCAGGGCGCGCGAGAGTGACAACTCTTGCTTGAGGGCTACTTGGTGGTGAGTCTGCTAAGGGCAGATGGGCTTGTTCATCTGAAAAGGTAGAAAGATTTGGTGGTGATGGGCGCAGTAGCGGTGATTTTGTTGGTGATGTTGGGGTTGAGAGCTCACTGTGGGGCTGGCGGTCCATGGGGTATAAAAGATGTGTAACATTTAGGCAAAATAAGATATAATAAAAAAAGAATCTCTTCATGTTTAAACCTCCATTAATAATAGAACAACCTCTAGCTTTATTGTAGAAAAAACCCTTTGCCAAAAGCAATAATCTGCTTTTTAATATTATGAATTCAAAAAACGATTTGTATAAATATGACCTGATGGACCATGCCAAAACTCCTAGAAATTATGGACTCATGAGCGAGGTTGATTTTTGCGTAAAACAGCAAAATTTGTCATGTGGTGACTCTGTTACTATGTGTGGCCAGATTGATCAGGGAAAAGTAAAAAAACTGAGCTTTGAGGGTTCTGGGTGTGTTTTAAGTATGGCGATGGCATCTAAGCTGACCGAGCACCTTGTCGCGAAGTCTCTGGATGAGATAATGCAGCTTGATGACCAGGTTGTTGAGTTGCTACTGGGTATGGAGCTTGGTATCAATCGGTTGCAGTGTGGGCTTTTGTCGGTTGTGGCAGTTAAGCAAGGTATCCGGGAATATTTACAGCAGCAAGCCTGTCAGTAAAATTTGAATAAATGTTGTTCTTATGCTATTTTTTAACTATAAGTATCTTATTTTTACATTTTTGTAGTTTTTAGAAAGATAAAAGCTGCGGTGAAATCTATGTCAAAAGAACGTATAAAACCGTCTCAGTTTGCTCAAGCATGGATTGTGGGTCTTGATAGTGACGCACAATTGTCAGAAGAGCAAAAAAAAGCTATGCAAGATTTATATGAAGGTGAAGTATCTAAATACTCTACTGGTCAACTTGTAACAGGAAAAGTCCTGTTAGTTGATGGTGATGGTGTTTTGGTTGACATCAAATATAAATCAAATGGTATTGTACCATTGTATGAGTTTTCAGAACAAGAAATCAAAGATATCAAAGTTGGTCAAGATATCGAAGTAATCATCGACGAACTTGAAAATATTCAAGGTGACGTTGTTCTGTCTTATGAAAACGCAAAAACTGTGCGTGCATGGGATCGTATTACTAAACTATTTGAAGATAACAAACCTGTTGAGGGTGTTGTTACTCATAAAGTTAAAGGCGGACTCAGCGTTGATATTGGTGTTCCTGCGTTTCTTCCTGGTTCACAGGTTGATTTATATCGTGTAACTGATTTTGATGCTTTTGTTGGCAAAAAAATCGTTGCTGAGATTGTTAAATTAAACAAAAAACGTGGTAACGTTATTATCTCATGTAGAAAATATCTATCAGAGTGTCGTGATAAATCTCGTAAACAAATTCTTGATACTATCGAAGCTGGCAAAGTAATTATGGGTGTTGTTAAAAACATCACTAACTACGGTGTGTTCATCGATGTTGGCGGAGTTGACGGATTGCTTCACATTACTGATATGACTTGGGGTAGAATTTCTCATCCAAGCGAACTTGTTAAAATTGGCGAGAATGTAACTGTTAAAGTTCTTTCTATCGATAAAGATAACAACAAGATCTCTCTAGGCATGAAACAGCTTGGTGATAATCCATGGCAAGATATTGATAAACAGATCCGCGTTGGTTCTATTATCAAAGGTAACATTGCAAGCATCGCTGATTATGGTCTCTTTGTAGAAATCAGAAAAGGCGTTGAAGGATTAGTTCACATCTCTGAAATTTCATGGACAGATCGTATTAACAACTTGAAAGATCGTTTCAAAGTTGGCGAAGAGATCGAAGTTCTTGTTGTTTCACTTGATATCGACAATCGTCGTATGTCACTGAGCATCAAGCAATTAACAAAAGATCCATGGTCAACTGTACTTGAAACTTACAAAAAAGATGATCGCATTAAAGGTAAAATTACTAATATTGCGGATTTCGGAATTTTTGTTCAAATTATTCCTGGTGTTGATGGATTGGTACACGTATCAGATTTATCATGGACTGAGCACATTGCACATCCAAGCGACTTGTATAAAGTAGGTCAGGATGTTGAGGCTGTTATCTTATCAGTTGACGAAGAGCACAAAAAAGTAGCTCTTGGTATTAAACAACTTTCTATGGATCCATGGAAAACAATTGAAAAAGATATGCCTGTCGGTTCACGAGTAACTGGTGTTGTTACGAAAATTGGTAACTACGGTGCATTCGTTAAACTTTCAAATAAAATTGAAGGCTTAGTGTATAATTCTGAGTTGGATCAACAAAAAGAGAATCCTGTTGAAGTTGGTCAAACAAGAGAATTACGTGTTGTAAACATCAATGCTTCAGAGCGCAAAATTGGCTTAAGCTTGAAACTTGAAGAGAGCAGAGAAGAGCAACAAGCTCCGGTTGAAAAACCGAAGAAGAAGCAGAAGGCTGTAGAAGTAGAAGTTGCTGATAAATCAGCGGCTGCTGCATCTGCTCCAAAAATGAAGTCTGCGCTTCAAATTGAGCTTGAAAAACATGCTGCTCGTCAAAATGATTCAGGTGAAGAATCACAGCAAGAGAAAAAGAAAAAAGCTAAAAAATAGTAAAAAGGAAACAAATATGGAACAAACATTTGCTATTATTAAGCCTCGTGCTGTAGAAGAAAAACACGTTGGTTCTATCATTGCTATGATAGAGGCAGCTGGTTTTGATCTCGTTGCTCTAGAAAAAGTTACTATTTCTAGAAAGCAAGCAGAAGAATTGTACGCTGAACACAAAGAAAAACCTTTCTTTGGTGAGATGGTTAAAAGCATGACTTCTGCTCCTGTTATCATCATGAAGCTCCAAAAAGACAATGCTGTACTCGCTTGGCGTGATTTGATGGGTGCAACAAACCCAGCAAATGCGGCTGCAGGTACCGTACGTGCTCTTTATGGTCGTGGCATTGGTGACAACGCAACGCATGGTTCAGATTCAACTGCAAGTGCTGCTCGAGAATTGAAAATATTCTTTGGTGGTTGCTGCTAATCACTTTGTTGTGAAAATCACGAAGAAGGCGCTCTCAAGGCGCCTTCTTCTGTTTCAAATTACATTGCCTTGTTAAAATTGTTTTTTCTATCTTGAATATTTTCTATATTCAGTTTTTAAATTATCTTCTATTTTTTTATAATACGCTGCGTAAAAACGTGATCAGCTTACATCTTTTAAAGCATCTTTTTTGATGTAAAAAACTGTCTCTTGGTGCCCTAAAAAAAGACATAAAGATTGATTTGTCGATCAGGTACTGTTTTTTCAGGGAGACATTTACATCGTCCAATAAAATATTTTTCAGATTGTGCTTATGGTTTGACAACTGTATTTTCTTGTAAAATTATATCCATGTGTGTGGCGGGCAAGGATCAAAAAAATTTATTTTTTGATCCTTATGCGATGAGTTTAATTGTAGTACAATGTGAACATTTTGTTTTCTTTGTATACACAGTCACCTTTTGTGTTAAGCGTGAAAAGGAGTTGGTAGTTATGAGGACTTTATGTGGTCTGTATGCGCGGATTATCTTGGTGTGTGCATCAGCGTTGTATACAGGCGGTATGGTGTATACACGATCAGCGTGTATTATAATTCATGGAACTTGGGCTCAAGGTGCTGCTTGGTATCAACCAGGGGGAGATTTTTTTGAAGCCATTGCCCGCAGTGCGCGTGAGTTAAATATCGTAGATGAAATAGTTCCTTTTTCATGGTCTGGAAAATTAGGGTATCGGTCCCATGTTCAGGCAGCATTGTTGCTTCTGAAAAAAATAATGGAATATGATTTTGTGATTTTGGTTGCACATAGTCATGGTGCGACAATTGGTATTCTTGCGTCAAAGTTTTTGGCTGAAAAGATTTCAGCAGGAAATCATTTGCCTAAAATCAGCAAATTTTACGCGTTGGGGGTTCCGGTTGATCCAATGGGTGTGATATATCCCAACTTATTGGTAATTGAGAGTTTTTATAATCTATTTTCGCTTGGTGACTTGGTGCAGCCGGTACAAGGAATGTATGAAAGATGTTTTCGTGAGCATGAACGGATAGCAAATATTGCGATTGTGCTTGATGATATGTATCCGCTGCATACACAATTGCATCACGCAACGATAGGGAAATATCTGTTAAAAATACCAGATTTTTACATGCAAAATGATTGTAATAATTTTAAAATATTTCAGCATATGATGCCTGCAGAGATTGCATTTTATCATCACCAAAGTCCAACATATGCATTGCAACCCAATAGAGATTTTTTATTGCAGCTTGATAAAGCAACATCGAGTTTGATGGATAATGCTTTTTTAAGAAGAGGTAAGCGACAACAAGAAGATCTTTTTTGAGTTTCGATGAGCGCGCTAGGACGTGCTGTGTGTTTGTATACATTGTGTACCGCGCGGGCAATGTAATTTTTGTTGCGCGTGGTGATTGTGCTGAGTTTGTTGTTTGTGGTGTGGCAGTCAGTTGAAAAATATGAAAAATATTGATCTACAAACTTGTGCATGTTACAACAGGTGTATTGTTGTCATCTATAAAAAAGGATTGGTATGAAAATCATTGCGATGATGAATCAAAAAGGTGGCGTTGGTAAAACGACGACAGCTGTAAATGTTGCCGCTGGCTTGGTGCGCGCTGGCAAACGAGTTTTGCTCGTAGATGCAGACCTTCAGGCAAACGCAACGACCGCGCTGAGGCTTACGGCTCATCAAAAAAAAGATGTCGCCTGTGATTTGTTTTCGGTGCTTACAAATGCATGTACTATTTCGGAAGCGATGTTGTCGCGCGCTGTGCAGGGTAAACATAAAAAATCTGAAATGCATATGATTCCAGCAACGATTGCTCTTTCTGGATTTGATCAAGTAGTTCGCGCGTTGCCGAATAAACAACTGCTACTCAAGCAACTGTTGCAAGAGTTCGATAATCAGTATGATTACATCGTTATCGATTGTCCGCCGAGTCTTGGTTTAATGACGATTAATGCGCTTATTGCCGCAGACGAAGTTATTATTCCTGTGCAGCCAGAATTTTTTGCTTTGCAGGGTATTTCGCAGTTGCTTGATACGGTAGAGTTATTGCAAAAGAGTCTTAATCCAAATCTTAAAATTGGCGGAGTAGTTTGTACTCGATTTAATCGACGCAAGATTCACAACGAAGTTTTATCTTGCTTGCAGGATAGATTTCAATCAAAATTATTTGCGACAAAAATTCATGAAAATATTGCGATAGCAGAAGCTCCAAGTTTTGGACAAACTATATTTGAATATAATCAAAATTGTTCTGGGGCATATGATTTTGATCTTTTGGTAAAAGAGTTTTTAAATAAAGAGATTCGCCAAATGTCGATTCCTGTAGGAGCTACTACTCATAAACAAATGCAGAAATAAAAAAAGGATGTATGTATGAAAAAAAGATTGGGTACGATACCTAAAGGGCTTGAGTGGATTTCACAAGCATCAGAGCCGCAAGCTGCTATATCTGCAATGAAATTAAGTGGTGATGTTATCCCTGCTGCTCGACGTGGACTTCAGGATGATTTAACGCGTGCTACTTTTATTTTGCAGCAAGAACATTTGGACAAAATTAAAGCATATGCTTACTGGGAGCGTGTACAAATTAAAGATGTACTTGAACAGATGTGTGAGCAGTTTTTTGATAACAAAAAAGTGCGATCTATACCTGATAAACGAAAATAGTATAAAAAGCCCGCATTTTTTTGCGGGCTTTTTTTGTTGGCATGTTCAACTTATTTGGGAGCGTATTAATAAAACTTTTTAAGATTTTATAAAGTTTAAAGTTAGAAAAAATAAAATATTAACGCAGCGTTGATTTAAAAAAGTTAGTTTTCATGAATACTTTGAGTATGTTGATGATCAATGCTGTACGGAGATAGGTTATGCAAAAAGATATAAAAAAGGGTATAGCTGATTTATTTTGGCTTGGTGTAAAAATTATTTTAAAAAACAAGGATGACCATATTCTTCTTTTAAAGGTTCAAAAAAAGAATGAAACTTTTTGGGAGCTACCATGAGGAAGGGTTGATGTTGGTGAAACTGAGCTAGAGGCACTGTATCGTGAACTTCAGGAAGAAGCTGGAATAACAGTCATGAATAATGTGCAGCACGTAACAATGACTCATTCATCATTTCGCTGTAAGTCACCAGGAGGTATGGACGTTGGCCTTATTTTTTCTGTGTATTGTGCAGCGGTAGATGATAACATTGTAACTCTAGGCGATGATCATGTTGAATATGCTTGGATGACGGAGCTTGATGCTGATTTAGTGCTTGGTCGTGCATATACTTTACGAGTCAAAGAGTTATTGGTTGAGTGTAAACAGAAAATTAAGTAGTTTCGTTGTTTGATGATTTTGTAAGAGCAAAAGGAGTCACTTGCGGTGGCACTATATATATTTTTGTTGGGGTCATTCTTCTTTTATGATGTAGTTGCAGATGAGCCTCATGCATATTTGGAAGTTTTCAATAGTAATATTGAAAATATGTTTAGTGCGCCATTTTATGATAAGGATTCTTATGGTAATTCGTTAAATCATAGATGGTTAGTATCAAAATCAGTAGATGAAATATATGCACACATGGTTCATGAAGAGATGCTATGCCGTCAAAAATATCATATGACTTTGCAAGTAAAAAAGCAGATGCAGAAATTGAGTTACGATGATTTTGTGCAAGCTCTACTAGGTAGAGAAGATTTATCAGATCAGGATAAGTGGGATCTTTGGCATGATTATTCAGATAAGCGTTGGTGGAATTGGAGCAATGAAAAATTTGAGAGTGAAATACAACTCAAAGAAGGCATGAAAAAGTTTCATAAAAAACAAGAAGCTAAGCAAAAAAAACAGCATCAAGCAGTGGTTACAAAATATGAAAAAATAGCATTGCAATTACCGGGGTATGTTTCTGTGTATCATGAAAAGCGTGAGCAAGCATTAAATCAGACAGTTGAAGATGGTGGTAAGCAGCATGTGCAAACTCATAAGATTGACGCACAGACTCAAGCCTTTATGCAGGTGCATGGGATTGATAATCGCCAGTTTGAAAGTTTATCAGGAACTATTTTTAGTCATCAACTATTTCAAGAGTGCGCAGATCATTATAAAAAAGTAGCAAGTTTGGTTTATGAATATGGGCTTAAAAATAGTGCGATTATTGCTCACATACTTGAATTTACAAAAACTGCATTTATAGGAACTGAATATGAACAGTTTGTACTTGCAGCAAAGCTGAGTGATGTTGCAGAGATTTTATCTGATATTTCAGTTGGAGCTTGCAAGGGGGTTATAAAATATGGAGCTAATGTAATTGATGTAGCGCGAGATCCAAAACAGTTAGTAATTATGGCTCAACATTTATCTGCTTCGTTGGTCAGAGTTTGTGAAATGCTTGGTGGAGCGTTAGTTTCGTATGATCAAGAAAGTGTAGCAGGTATTGTTAGTTTACAGGCATGTCAGCAAGCATTTGGTAGCGATATCGTTTTATTTAATCAGGCATGCGACGCATTTTTAGAGCAATTTAATCAGTGGTATCAAAAAAGTAGTGTTCAAGATAAGGCACAAGCAGCATCAGAAGTAATCACAGATTTAATTGTTACGCCCTTTATGGTTGGTAAAGCGATGAAAGCTTGTGGTGGAATTTTAATGCAAGCACAAGAGGCTGTGAATTTTGCAAGAGCAATGGAACTTGCAGAAGAATTAGGTTTTAGTTGTTTAGAGGCAGAAGAGTTATTGCTTGCAACAGAAGCAGGAGTACAAAAATTTCCTGCAACAGCCATAGAAATAGAAACAGCAGCAACATGTTTGATGGAAAGCGAGGTTGGTCTCGCTAAAAATAGTAGCTGGTTTAAAGATGTACACTCTGTTCAATCATTTGTTGAAAATATTAAAAACATACGATTACAAAATGCTTTTTATAAAAATAATTTTTTGCAAAAAGAGACTATAAAGTATTTTGAACAATATGTTTATGAGCAAAAATTCCTCGATTTTTATAAAGATATAGAAAAAACGCATAGTATTATGATGGTTGAGTATGAAGGATTACAAGTTGAAATGACTTGCAAACCAAAACATCTTATATTTCCAGGGTTAGATTTTAAAACATCAACTAAATATCAAAAAACAGAAGCGTTTATATCAGGAGGTCATGCTGCATTAGGTATACAAAAATTGCAAGAAAATAATTTGATTAAAGTTATATTGCAAGAAAATTTATTTGGAGGATGTAAAGGATTAGAAATAGAGCATGTTTTTGGAAAGAGAGTATTGGATAAATCTATATGGCCATTAGAATGGACAGCTGAACAGATTATGAAGTCAATTAAAGAAGCATGGAGCAATCCAATTTTTTTTAAAGAAACAATAAAAGATGAATTACATTTTTTAAGAATTGTAGGAATTGATAAGTCGGGCATTAAAGTTGAAATGTTTTTGAATAAATTGTCAGCAAAAAAATTTAAATTAAAGACAGCATATCCGTATTGGGAAAGCAAGGCAGGATTAAATTTATGATGGTGAAGTTATATGTTAAATATGAAAATAATTTACCAGGATACTGGGTGTTAAACTTTAATCCCTTATATGACAAAGAGACTTTGCTTGATTTATTATTTATGTCTTTGAATTCAAATAAAGAGTGGATTTTTATAGATAAAATTGATGAGCATGTTATGATTAAACAGCATTTTTTTGGTGATGAAGAAGAAGATGATATAATCTTGGAGTTAAATTCTAAAAATTATGAATATATTCTTGATCAATGGAATAAGGTTGTTAATAAAAGACCAAAATATTTTATTTTATCTTGGCATGAAAATGGTTGGATTGATTTAGAGTTGAAAGCTGAATTGTCTATTGAAGATCAGCAATATTTAGATCGGGAAAAAATCAAAAAATTATCAAAACAAATAACATCTTGAGCGTTTTTTTGCAATTGCACAAACAATAAGGAACGGAAGTGAGTCATAATCCAATTATAATCAATAACCTTGCCATAATAATTAACGATAAAACATGTTTTGAAGATTTTAGCACACACATTTATTCTGATAAACATATTCTGATTATGGGAAATAATGGTACAGGTAAATCAACTTTGCTTAAAATGATTCAGAATATAATACAACCAACTCAAGGAGCTGTTATTGCTCCTAAGGGAATAGTTTTTGGTTATGTTTCTCAAACTATTAATAACTATGAGCAACTAAGTGGTGGTCAAAGATTCAATCGAGAACTTTCGCGCGTATTAAGTTTGCATCCAGATATTTTGCTTTTAGATGAACCAACAAATCATTTAGATTTAAAAAATCGACGTTCTTTAATTGGTATGTTACAGCGATGGAACAATACTTTGTTGGTTGTTTCACATGATCCAGAAATTTTAAATTTAAAATTTGATGAAATTTGGCACATAGAACATGAGAGAGTTTTAATATTTAAAGGTGATTATGCTGCATATTTAATAGAGCATGGACAAAAGCAAAAATCATTAGTTCATCAGCGTGAACAATTAAAGAAGGAAAAGCGACAGCTACAAAAAATGGTTCAGTTATAACATAAAAGAAGCAATCAAAGTAAAATGGTTAATAAAAATGAAACTGATCGTGTTTTACTGGGTGCCATGAAAGAGCGTGGATCTCAGACTGTGGGTAAAAACTTAAAAAAGTTATCCAAAATTCAAGAAACTATCGATCATCAAATGATTGATAATTTTGTGCACAAAAAGATAGAACCAAAATTTAATCTTAATGCTCGTATTGTATCTTCTGGGAAATCGATTGTTTCAATAATAGATGGTAGTTGCGGTTATAGTCAATCTGTTTTGAGTAATATCAATATGCAGCTTGTGGGAAGTAGTCGTATTGCATTAATTGGAGATAATGGCTCTGGTAAATCTACTTTTATAAAAGCATTACTAAATAATCCAGAGATAAGAATTGCTGGGCAATGGCAAATACCTGAAAGAAGCAATATTGGTTATCTGGATCAGCATTATTCAAATTTAAATTCAGATTTAACGGTACAAGAAACTATTCAAGTTGTCGTTCCTGATTGGGATGACCTTGCAATCAGAAAACATCTTAACGACTTTTTATTTAGTTCGCAAAAAGAAGTGTTCAACAAGGTAGGTCATTTATCAGGTGGTGAAAAAGCACGTTTATCGCTTGCTCAAATAGCGGCTTTCAATCCCTATTTATTGTTACTTGATGAGATCACGAATAACATTGATTTACAGACTCGTGAGCATGTTACAGAAGTGCTTTCTTTGTATCCAGGCTCTATGATTATTGTTTCTCACGATCTTGAATTTTTAAAAGCATTGCAAGTGATGGATTATTATAAAGCAGAAAATAATACATTAAATCTTATCAAGTGATTTTGTTATTACAGGGATTCTAAATAGTCTGCGATTAATTCTGGAGCGCTGCGTAAAACGGAAACAAAAGAGGTGTTTTCAATTTTTTGTGTTTCGACAGGCGCTGGAATCATTTGGTTGAATGTTTTTTTCTTTTTGGTTAAAAAAGCATCATCGTTTTTTCCCATTACGATCAGTGTTGGTTTTTGTATTTTGTGTAAAATCTTTTTGGGATCTGTTGGGGTTGTCGCTAGTGACATAGCAAGGGTATAGCTTGGCACAATCAAAGGATCATTTTCGAGTAACTCTGGCGAGTAATCAAAATATACAGCTGTGTGGTGCGAGGGAAAGCCTGTAGGAAATAATGCTCCTACGGAATAGGTAGATGCATTTGTTTTTGCTATAAAACCATCTGCAGATTGCTTATGCTCTTTTAGGCTTTTGGTCGTTGCGCCTAAATATGGTGTTAAAAGTATAAAACCATCAACATCATCTTGTGCCATATTGGCAGCAAAATTCACCAGAAGCCCTGCTCCTGTGCTGTGACCTGCTAAATATATTGCAGCGGATGGATGATGTTGTTTTGCGAAAGCTATAGCGTCTTTTACGTCAACAAACACCTGCTTGGTGGATCTTGTATCACCGCGTGGTCCTTGAGAGTGACCATGTCCGCGTATGTCAAAAATATAGCAACCGATGTGATATTGTTCTTGTAATTCTTTAGCAAATGATTGATAGAGCTTGTTGCCATACAGACCTGGACCAGCATAGAAAATCAGAATATCTGTATCTTGATCGGTTGTGTAATCATAATACGCAAGAGCAGCAGAGTCAGAAGCTTTTAAAAATTGAGGTGATTTTAAATCGAAAGAAGGAAGAGAATCGAGGTCGTGCACCGACAAGGGTGCTGTATAAATACGCATACAAGTGAGTAAACATAAAAATATATTGAGCAACATACTATCTCCTTTTTTAGATATTTGTTTATGTGCGCTATTAATCTTCTGTTGGCTCCAAGTCCTCAGGCGTAGCAGGTCGATATTTTGCTGCAATTCTATCTAAAATACCATTCACAAACTTATACGCATCTTTTTCTGAAAAACATTTAGCAAGTTCAATTGCTTCATTGATGATAATGTTGTGCGGTGTTTGTGTGTATAAAAGTTCCCAAATTGCGTAACGCAAAACAAGCAACGTACATTTTCCGATACGTTCAAATCGCCAATTTTCTAAGAAAGGAATGAGTATTTGATCGAGCTCGTTTCTTTTTTGTGCAATAGCGTCAACTTGATTGACGATATCACCGTGCAAAGGAATATCTGTTTCGTATTCTTCATTCAGTTTTGCAGCAACGCTTTCAGCAGTGACTTCATAGTCAAAAGCATCAACGGCGTACAAAATATGAAACAATAACGATCTAAACTTTCTACGAGATTGAATTACTTCATCAAGTGTTTGGCAAGCATGAGAGGGTTGGGGAATTGATGATTCAACCAACGGTGTTGTATCGTTTTCCATTATTTGTTAATCCGCTCGATATATGCATTAGTTCGCGTGTCGATTTTTAAAACGTCACCTTCGTTAATGAATAAAGGAACGTTGAGAACTAATCCTGTTTCAAGAGTTACTGGCTTTGTTCCTCCTCCTTGAGCAGTGTTGCCACGTACTCCTGGTGGAGCTTGAATAACCGCTAATTCCATAAACATAGGAGGATTAACAGCGATTGGTCGATCATTGAAATAAATAACGCTGTAAGATTCTTGTTCTTTGAGGAAATCAATTGCTTCTTCAAGTTGATTTTTGTTGAAAGCGTATTGTTCAAAGCTGTCGGTGTCCATAAAATTATAAAGTTCGTCTTGTTTGTAAAGATATTGCATATCTTTGTATTCAAGTTGAGGATCTTCAAATTTTTCACCAGATCTAAATGTTTCTTCGTGTACAAGCCCCGTGAGCATGTTTTTCATCTTGGTTCTGATATATGCGCCACCTTTGCCAGGCTTTACAGAAACGTAGTCCAAAACCATATATGGTTCTTTATTAAAAAGGATTTTTTTTCCTTTTTTAAAATCGGTTGTTGAGATCACGAGGATTGACTCCTTTATAGAACATTTTGTATTTCGACACCATAATTAGTATACAAAAAACTTACAAAAAGTAAATTGTAATGCTGGTTTAATCTATGTAGAGCCATTTTTATTAATTCATTGATTGTATTTGTGGTACATGTAAGTGATATCGATTTGAGCCGTTATTCTTATCTTTGCAGGAGGGTGTAGAGTAATAGGTGGGGTTTTTGACTGGTTACACATTATTGACCATGGTGAAAAAATGAAAAAAGAAATAATTTTTGATTGGCTCCATCAAGAAGAGCATCGTCAAAAATCAGGTATTAATTTGATTGCTTCTGAAAACTATGCACCCCAGGATGTTATGTCCATGGTAGGGTCCGTCCTGATGAACAAGTATGTTGAAGGGTATGTTGGTGCTCGGTACTACAGTGGCTGTGAGTTTATCGATAAAATCGAAGAGGAAACGATTGCGCGATTTAAGCAGCTGTTTAAAGCAGAGCATGTCAATGTTCAGCCACATTCAGGGTCACAGGCAAATTTCGCGGTCTATTTTGCGTTGCTTAAACCAGGAGACACTGTTTTAAGTATGAAGTTATCAGATGGTGGGCATTTAACGCACGGTCATAAAGTTAATATGTCTGGGACACTTTATAACATCGTTTCGTATGGCGTTGATCCGGCTAGTGAACAAATTGATTATGACGCTTTGGAGTTGCTAGCAGCTAAGCACAAACCAAAGTTAATTATTGCAGGAGCTTCTTCGTATCCACGCACTATAGATTTTGCGCGTATTTCTGGCATCGCTAAATCTGTAGGAGCATATTTTTTAGCAGACATAGCACACATCGCAGGGCTTGTTGCAGTTGGTCTACATCCATCCCCCGTTGGGCTTGCTGATGTTGTGACTATGACAACGCACAAGACATTTAGAGGTCCTCGCGGAGGTGTTATTTTATGTGATCAAGTTTTAGCAAGCAGCATTGATAAAGCGGTTATGCCGGGTACTCAAGGTGGTGCATTTGCGCATGAAGTTGCAGCCAAAGGGATTGCGTGCGGCCATGCTGCGCAGCCCGACTTTTATCAGTATCAACAGCGCGTGCTTGAAAATGCAAGAACAATGGCAGATTGTTTTAAAAGCTATGGGTACAAGGTGATTGCTCAAGGGACCGATACACATTTGCTGCTTGTCGATGTTCGTCCGCTTGCCTTGAGCGGTAAAGATGCTGAAAAGTTATTGGAATCTGTCGGGATATTTGTAAATCGCAATGCAATTCCATTTGATAGTTTGTCACCGCTTCAGGGTGGTGGTATTCGTATAGGTACACCTGCGATTACCACTCGAGGAGCAACGACACAGGATTGCAAAGAAATTGTTGAGATCATTCATGCTGTTTTGCAGCAGCGCGGCAAAATGCTTGATATAGAACTGTTTGTATCGAAGGTACATGCAATAACAAATCGTTGGAATTAAAGTTGAGGGAAGAGAGTTATGAAGAAAAATATTTTATGTTTGTTGGGTACATTAACTTTTGCCATGGCATTAGTTGGAGTGCAAAGTTACGTGCATCAAGGGCCTGTTGATTATGTGTATCAGTCGCTGCGCCAAAAGAAGAAGTTGTTTAGCTCTGTTGGCTGCACCTATTCGAATGTTATGGTAATTGATGGTCAGACTAAGTTACTCAATCCGTATGATACAGATTATTACAAAGCGGACGCGCAGCATATCGATGAGTTGTCAAAGAAATATGCGGCTGATGTAATTGCTTATAAATTGGCGCCTATGTATTTAAAATTTATTTCATCACATGTTGGATATGGAATTTTTGCAACGCGGCCTATTGAAAAGGGTGAGTTTATTGGTGTGTACACTGGAGAGCTACGCCCTGTTCGTTATGGTCAGCCGGACTTCAAGGAAGATGTCGATTATGCATGGTACCATACGGTAGATTCTGCAGATGGTAAGAAACTGGTTATTGATGCTAAGTATCAAGGAAATGAGTTACGGTTTATTAATCACGATAACAGTCCTAATACTCGACGCATTGATGTTATCGTTAACGGTGTGTTTTATGTTTGTTATGTTGCTCAGCGTTACATTCCTCAGGGGGCGCAACTTACCGTACATTATGGTGATGGGTATTGGAAGTCGCGACAAGCAACCCCGGCAACAGTTTCTTAATCGTTGTTTTGGGTTGTTGGCATGAATCTTAACCTGTTGCTATATCTGCTACATAACGTTAATTTTATGTATACTGTGTAGCGATGCATTTATATGTGTTTTATTAAGCAGTAAAAAGGTTGAGTATTTATGTTGGTACGCATTATCTTCATGACAGCGACGTTGTTTTCTTGTGCTGTATATTCTCACAATCGTTTTGTTATTCTTTCAGTGTCAGAGTTGTTGCACAAAACAGAACAAGGTCAAAAGGTTTTAAAAGAAGTTGATAATTTTGCATTAAAAATCATGGCTATCGTTGAACAAGAAAAAGCGGTAGTCATGGAGCAAGAAAAACAATATGAAAAGCTACGTGATGCGTATCAAAAATCAAAGCAAAACTTATCGGAAGAGGCAATAGTTGTTGCAGAGCAAGAGTTAATCACAGCTCAAGATCTGCTGCAAGATAAACAGATTGAGGCACAAAGTCACATTGAGAATCATTATCAAGCTATGTCCGCAAAATTTTGCAAAGAAGTTTGTTCTCGCTATCAGACAAAATATAAATTTGATGTTGTTGCTTCTTCTTTGTCTGATATAATTCTTTTTTCAAAAAGCAAAGTGAATATAACCAACGCATTAATACAAGAGCTGCAAAAAGAAACTGAAATACGATCAAAAAAATATACAACTAAAGCAGAAATGAAACAGTTGTTTGCTGATTTAGATTTGATTTATTTAGATACCAATAAAATCGATCCATCTTTTGAAAAAGTTTTAGATTTGTATCAAAAAGAATATTACGTGGCCAATAAAGAAGTGTCAGACCGGCATTTCCAGAAATATAGTTTAGCGATTGAAAAAAAGCAGCGAGCGCCTGTTTTTGTAGCATGGATATCAGATAAAGTTGGATGGGGTGTTTTTGCGGCTGCAGATATTGCACGTGGTGATTTTATACAGGAATATGTTGGTGTTTTAATAGATGGTTTAGATAGTAATCGCGACAAGAGCTACGCTTGGAATATTTTAAAAGTACCAGATAGAACGTTGTTGTTCATTGACTCTAAGTATGAAGGAAACGAGATGAGATTTGGTAATCACTCTGATCAACCAAACGTTGAATCTCTTCTTGCTCCAGGGCGTGATGGTCGTTATCATCTATGTTATGTGGCCAAAGAAGACATTAAGCAGGGTCAGCAATTGCTGGTTAATTATGGTCCCGTTTATTGGAAAGAAGGCGTAAAGTATGAGGCTTTAGTAGCAAATTAAAGTTACTTCTTTTTCTTTTTTGGTTTGAGTTGTTTTTTAGCCAACATTCTTTGTCGTATCAGTTCTTTTTTGTGTGTTGCGTGTCGTTTTTTGATACGCGTTGGTGAGTTTACAAATTCTCTAATCAACTTAGAAGAAATTGATAGATGACTACCAGGTTGATCACTCCACGTTGTTGGGATTTCTTTGATGACCTTCTGCTCTAGTTTGCACAGATATAAAAACTCGAGATCCCAAGACCATCCTATTTCTGTCATGTATGGAGTTGCTTTTTGAACAGTGTCTTTGGTAAATATTTTCGCGCCACACTGTGTGTCTTTGTAGGACAAGTTGAGTTTTTTGCGCAGCATCCAGTTGTAAAATTTTCCGCCAAGTTTTTTGAGCCATGGACGAGATGGAAAGACGGTTGCACCTGTAGCATAGCGACTTGCAATTGCACCATCAGCACCATTACATGCAACAACTAAATCATAGAAATACTGTGGCAAGGTTGCCATATCAGCGTCAACAAAACCAATGAGGTCAAAATCTTTATCTTTTGCCCACAAAAATCCTTGTTTAACTGCAAATCCTTTGCCCCCTGGCTTGAGGTCGATTAGCTCGAGATTTGTGTAATCTTTTTGCATGTTTTGTACGATTTCAACAGTTTTATCTTTGCAATTATTAGCTACTACTAAAAATGTTGTGTTGTCCGGCTTGAGCTGAAAATACTGTTCATATGCTTGAATAGTGTGCTCGATGCGTTTTTCTTCGTTATAAGCAGGGATGATGATACATAATTTTTTAGCATCAAATGAGCCAAAGTTGATGCATAGGCAGAGAGCGATGAGCTGTAAAAGACGCAGATTTGATAGCGACATTAGTTTTTTATTTCATAAAAAGGGGTGATTTTAAGATAAAAGAACACTTTGGACAGTCTAGCAAAAAGGCATTTTTTTTCAAATGAGGGCTGCGTCTGGAGGGGTAGTGGGACTAAATGTTTTTAAAATTTAAAAATATGCTAAGCTATAAAAAGTCGTTTTTATAGTGAACTATAAGGATTTATATGGATAAGCTTTATGCTCCGTGGCGAGATACTTATGTAATGTCTCATACCCGTGAAAAAAAAGCTGGCGCATGTGTGTTTTGTATGGCGTTTGATGGTCAAGAATCAAATGATGAGCGCTATATTTTGTATAAAGACACAGATGCGATGATTTTATTAAACTTATATCCATATAATGGTGGTCACTTGTTAGTCGTTCCTCATCAACATGTTGAAAATCTATATGACTTATCGGACATCGTTTTAGATAAATTGATGAAACTATCTTCGCTAAGCACGAAGTTTGTTAAACAAGCGTTAGCCTGTGAGGCTATAAACTTTGGAGCCAACATTGGCCGAGCTGCAGGCGCGGGAATTCCGGAGCACATACATTTACATATTGTTCCTCGTTTTACTGGTGACACTGGTTTTTTCACTACCATTGGTGACGCGAAGCAAGTATCGGTCGACTTATACAGGATCTATAAGACTTTAAAACCGTATTTTGAAAATATAAAAATATAAAATATCCTTGGATTTAATATGAAATCATTAGAATTACGTAAAAAGTTCTTCGAATTTTTTATGAAACGTGGTCATGAAAAAGTAGCAAGTTCTTCTCTTATTCCAGCTCAAGATCCAACGATTTTGTTTACCAACGCTGGCATGAATCAATTTAAAGATGTGTTTTTGGGCAGTGAGCATCGTAGTTATAAACGCGCTGTTTCTATCCAAAAGTGCGTACGTGCTGGCGGCAAGCATAACGATCTTGAAAATGTTGGTTTTACGCAGCGACATTTAACTTTTTTTGAGATGATGGGAAATTTCTCTTTTGGTGATTATTTCAAAAAAGAAGCAATTGCATATGCGTGGGACTTTCTAACAAAAGATATCGGTCTTGATATAGAAAAACTTTATGTATCAGTTCATTTTACCGATCAAGAATCATACGACATCTGGCATGAGCAGATGGGTATACCAAAAGAAAAAATATTTAAATTGGGCGAAAGTAACTTCTGGCAAATGGGTGACGTGGGTCCTTGTGGTCCTTGTACAGAAATATTTGTTGATCGTGGTCCAAGCTTTGGTTGTGGCCGCAAAGAATGTGACCTAGCATGTGGTTGCGATCGATTCCTCGAAGTTTGGAATAACGTTTTCATGCAGTTTAATCGTCAAGCTGATGGAGTTGATATTCCTCTAAAGCAAACTGGTGTTGATACTGGGATGGGGCTTGAGCGTTTGGCATTGATTGTACAAAACAAAGAGTCAGTATTTGGAACGGATCTTTTTGATGTAGCGTTTAAAAAAATTGAACAGTTAACTGTTCACAACTATGCAACAAGCAACGCAGATATTCAGGCAGCGTTTAATGTTCTTGGTGATCACGTGCGTTCTTCTACTTTTTTGATTGCAGATGGTTGCGCTCCTTCAAATGAAGGACGTGGTTATGTGCTACGCAAAATTATTCGCAGAGCAGCGCTTTTTGCACAAAAATTAACCGATAAAAATATTTTTCCACAGGTTGCGTGTGCACTTATTGATGACATGAAACAAATTTATCCTGAGCTTGCAACAAGCAAAGATTTAGTCATTGCAGTGCTTGAGGTAGAGATTGAGCGCTTTGCTGACAACTTGGTTCGCGGGAAGCGAATACTAGAAGAGTACATTGCTCGTCATCAAAACAAAAAGACGATCGATGGCATGCAAGCATTTATGTTGTACGACACGTACGGATTTCCGCTTGAAGTTACAAAGCTCATTGCTTTAGAATCTGGATATACCGTTGATGAAGCAGGTTTTGAAGGACACATGGAGCAACAGCGCCAACGTTCTGGTAAAAAAATGAAAGAGTCTGCAGGACAATCGACTATTTTATCTGATGATGTTGCGACTGAGTTTACAGGATATACAAGCTTGCATGAAGATGCAGAAATTGTAGCAATTATTATGGATGATATGTCTGTTGAGCAGGTAACTCAAGGGACTACTTGTTGGATTGTTCCAAGCAAGTCACCATTTTATGTTGCATGCGGTGGTCAAGTGAACGATCAAGGTTGGATTACGATTCAAAATCAAAAAGCAGCAATTCTTGATCTCAAAAAAATAGGCGATGCTATTGCGATTAAAGTTGTGTTGCCCGTAGCGTGTAAAATTGGACAACAGGTACATATGCAAGTTGATGAATTTGCGCGTTTGCATACGATGAAAAATCATACTGCGACACATTTGCTTCAGGCAGCGTTGCAAAAATTATTAGGCAAAACAGTCAAGCAAGCGGGTTCTGTGGTAATGCCAGAATATTTGCGATTTGATTATACGTATCATAAGCCGCTGGCGGCAGAAGAAATCAAAGCTGTTGAAGATTTGGTCAATCAAAAAATATGGGAAAATATTCCTGTAAATATTAAAAATACAACTTACAAACAAGCTGTATCAGATGGCGTGATAGCATTCTTTGGTGACAAATATAATCCAGATAATGTTCGGGCAATATCTGTGGGTGATTTCTCTGCAGAGCTTTGTGGTGGAACCCATGTGCGCGCAACAGGTGATATTGGGCTATTTAAAATAGTTGAAGAAATTGCACTTGCAGCAGGACAGCGTCGCATGGTTGCAATTACGGGATACAAAGCACTTGCTGAGTTTCAACAAGATTTTGGTATAGTTAAAAAAATTGGCCAAGATTTTAAAATTAAACCGGATCAGATATTTACAACGATTGATAGTTGGCATGCAAAAGCAAAAGAGTTGCAAAAAGAGATTTCATCGCTGAAAGCTACAGTGATGAAATATCAAATTCCGTCATGGTTACAACAAGTTGTTATGATTGGCGATTTGCCGGTACTGGTGCTTGACCTTAAGGGTAGTACTGTTGATGACATGCGAACTGTTATTCAAGAGTTACAAAAACAAAAGCCAGGGCTTTATGTACTGTTAAGTACGCAAGATAATAAAACAGCATTTGTTGCAAGCGTCGAAAAACGATTTGCTGATACTGTTGTGTTTAGTGACTTAAAAACCTGGTTGCAAAAAGAGTACTCACTACAAGGTGGTGGAAACAACTTGATGATGCAGGGTGGTGGACCATTGGTACATGTTGATACATTTATAAAGCAATTACATGCTTGGTTAGTTTAAAAAAAATGAACGGCTGCGGCGTAGGGCTGCAGTCGTTTTTTGTTATATTAGGGGTTCTGATGGTTCAATATATTATTTTCATGTGTATATTTTTTTCTTTTTTGGTAGATGGGTCAGACAATAAACAGCTTGAAATGCTGATACAATCGAATTATTCTGGTCAGCGTGTTGATTCTCCTTTTGTGGGCAGAGGCCAGTCCTTGGAGGATTTGTATGCAACCATTGCTCGAATGCGAGCGGAGAAAGTTAACTGGATGGAGGGAGTGGCTCCAGAGGGTGGCTATCTAGAACAAAAATATCCAAATAGAGCGTCGTGCAATATTGAGATTGAACCGCAAGACTATGTGGTAAGGCCAGTAGCGCAACGATTAATTGAAAAGTCTGCGAGCATTAAAATATCTGTTGCTCGATTGATGGTAATGATGAATGAGTGGCGCTGTAAGATTGAAGAAATATCTGACGCGACCTCTCTGGTTTTAGATGAGAGTTTTCAATGTACTTTGTTTAAAAAGGCTATTTTTAGCAGCGACATTTTTGCGCGTGTACAATATACAGATAGAAAAGAAGGTTTTTTGCGGTATAATTCTGATTTAGGTAGATACATATTTACTTTGGAAAACATTGTTGACTTACAAGACTAGAGTATGGTTGGTGTGCGTTTGATTCTTCAGAGTGAAAGTTAAGGGAGTGTATGAAAAATTTATTTCTTGTTTTTTCAGGTCTTGTGGTTTGTTGCAACATCTATACAGCTTCTGCTGGTGAAAGAAGAAAGATTCGTGTGCATTGGCTTCCTGTTGTGCAAGCGCTTGATGAGATACAAGGTTCTCATTTTGCAGAACATGGATCACCGGTGAGAGCATCTGGGAATTTGGAGCCGTATATGTATCTAGAGTTTTTCCGGTGATACAGCGTGTACAGTATTCGGCAGGTGTAGATGATGTAACTCAGGATATGCAATCTTTACTTATTGATATTCGGTATCGCATATTGCATCGGAAACATCATGAGCAGCGGTCAACATTTTTACGACTACGTAGAGAAAGTTTTGGGCAAATACCTGCGATTGTAGTTCCTTTTCGTGTAGATGAGAGCATTGCAAGTGCGGGCTTTACGCGTTCAGGCGGGTGGAGAGCTGATTTTACAGATAATACAGCTATGTTGTTATATTTTGATCAAAAAACTAGAAATTTAATTGCTGCATTTTTTACAGCTCAAGTACCAGAACAAGAATAAAAGTTTATTCTTGTTTTGAAAGCTGCAATAAAATTATTTGTATTGATTTTTCGATCAGTTGATCGACTTCGTTTGTAGATTGTTGGAATTTAGCGGTAACAAAGTTACCAACTTCTGCTGGTGAGTCGGGTCTTCCAACGCCGCATCGTAAGCGTATAAAATTTTCGCCACCATATGAAATGAGTGATCGCAGACCATTGTGTCCACGAGCGCTACCATTTTCTTTTATGGTTACTTTAGCGAAAGGAAAATCTATTTCATCGTGAATGACAAATAAATTTTCTTGTTTGATGCCACGCTTGCTTAGATATTTAAGAATTTCACCGGAATTGTTCATAAATGTTTGTGGTTTAACGAGCAGTATTTTTTGCTCGTTGATTGTGATGGATGCAATGAGCATATTATGATCTTCTTGCCAGCGACCATCATAGTCTGAGCATAGTTTATCGAGAATTAAAAAGCCGATATTGTGTGGCGTATAAGCGTAGGTAGGTCCTGGATTACCAAGACCTACTAAAGCTTTTATTTTTTGTTGAGTCAGCATATTTTATAATGTATTTGCTAATTCTTCTTTAACTTTGTTTTCTATTTTGCTAATAGCTTTTTCAGGTTTATTCATATCTTTTTCAAGAGTTTGTTTTTTTGCCTGATTAAGTTGTTTTGCTTTTTTATCCAACTCTTCAATTACCATATTTGTTTTTGAAATTTTTGGATTTGCATACACAACAGATTCTTCCATTATCACAACATCCCAGTTGCTTTTTTGCGCAAGATCTTTGATGGTATCTTTGACAAGGCTGTCGAGTTTAGTCATTTCTTTTTGATAGAGCTCTGACATCTTTGCTTCTACTTTGCGTGCTTCAGCTTGAAGTTTTTGAACGAGACGATCAAATTCTCTTTTTGTATCTTCGAATTTCATTGCTCGATCGCGTAAGCCTTCTGCTTTTTGGTCGCGCACTTCTGCTGACAAGGATTTTGATGCTTTATCAAGTTCTGCAAAATCTTTTTCAAGTGACTCTTTATCTGACATTAATTTTTTTTCTAAATCTTGAATCTTTTTTTCTTCTGCTTGTAGTGGAGTTGCTAAATCTTTTTGTTTTTCTTGTAGTTTGAACTGAATAGCTTTTCCTGTTTCAGATTCACCCATAACTTTTTGACCGCTGATAGTAATCATAGTTTCAGCGTTAACAAAAGTGAAAAGAGTAGCAAAGTAAGCGGTAATCATTATTTTTTTTTGAATCAAGTTGTTCATACATATCCTTTGATTATTAATTTATGAAAAAATTGTCGCTTTTGAGTTGTTCAAACTATATTATTTTTATCAAAATTCGTCAATTTTTCTCGAACGGCATAGATTTGTTTCCTGAAAACACATAAATATTTTTTGTTTTTATGGCATACTTATTTTTCAAATGAAACAACAAGAGATTAGATTTGAACATTGGGGATTTTTATGATTCATAAATTATGGATGATTATCTTTGTGGGTACTGTTTGTGTGGCAAGTGATAGCAATAGACGACTATTTGTTTCGTATCGGCATGATCCATACGCTCAGGATTTGAGTGTGGCGCGAATGCCTGATGAGAATTATATGCAATGCGGGGGGAGAGTATATCGTCTAGCTCCTGGGTTAGTACAACAGAGACGGGACGTTAAGCAGGGATCTGTGAGCGCTGTTATAGAAATATATAAGATGTTTTGCAACTCTGGAAAGTTAGGATTGGGTTTTGCTGGAATAGAGCGTTCAGCTTTAGAAAATTTAATAAGTAATGATGCGGCATGTTTTTTGAAGATCGACGGCAGAGAGGATTGTATAAAAGCTATAGTTTCATCTATTCCTGGTGAGCAACGCCATGCAATATTAAATACTCATAATGCATGCGGACAAACAATTGCACACAAACTGACACCAGTTCATTGGTATCGGCCATTGGTAGTTTTTTTGATTAACAGTGGGTTGGATGTTACAGCGCCAACCATTGAGCCAGATATATTTATTGGATCAACATTGGCTCATAATGTTGCAGCGCTTCTTCAGCGCGGTAATGCTTGTGGATATTCACACTTGTCTGAGAGTGCGATTTCTGGGCGTAGAAAGCGAGCTCTTGATTGCTTAGTGACCCTCTGGCACGTTGACCAAGGGAAGCACTTTAACCATTTATCCGGTAGAAAGCGAACAAAGGTTATGGATTTAATCCCTCTTGATGTACGGGATGAATTCATAGAACATTTGCACGCATCAGAATAAAAGATTATTACTCAGTTGCGGTTTCTTTCATTTTTCTTGCGAACTGCTTTGTTGTTTCAAGCGATGGTGCGTCATAGCATTTTGCGATATCTTTAACGATTGCGCGCCAAAGAGTTTTATAGTCAGGTGATTTATGTGTCATCTTGGTTAAAAATACTGCGACTTCAAGTGGATTGCGCGCTTGAAAAACAGCTTCCAGTAAGCAGTGAAATGTTTCGAGCTTGACATACAAACTAATGCTTTCTTCGCTCGCGCGTTTTCCTTGAAAAGAGTAGTTGCTTAAAATAAAACCAACTAGATTTTTTTGATGTTGTATATGAGAAGCTGCTTCAATAAGTCCTATTTGCAGCATGGTTGGGATTTCAATCCATCGTATATCACCATTATCGCATGCCTCTATGTAATAGTAACCATGTTGATTTTGTAGTGAGTTATAATACTGTTGAATGTGTTTCTTTTTGTACATGTATGAATGACAGAAAACAAAATGACCTTTTGCGTCAGATCCGTATGTTGCCGTTAAGGATGATATTTGATCTGTTAAAAAAAAGGTTACGTTGCGTTTGTCGGTATATTTAAAAAATATTGATTGCAGAAAGGCTAGGATTTCTGGATCCATTTCATCTTGGGTAATAATAGCATCAGGATTTGGCAATATAATTTCTGATTTTTTGAGAATATGATATCGACTTAACACTTGTTCGTTAGTGGTGTGTGCATAAATTTCAGCGGGAGATAAATTTATTTCTTTTTGTAGTTGATTGAAAAGCTTAGTAGCGCCTAATGTTAATTTCTCTTGCCAGCGCTGTATTATTTGAGCATATATTTGTGGATTTTGAAAACCAATAGGGGTTTGATCGTGAAAATAAATTTTTTTAGGAATTTTTGGAAGGTTGAGTTTTACTGATTGTTCAATCGAGTAATCTATTGTTTGTGTGCAAATAGCGCCAAATAGAGAAAAAGTACCAATCATGAGCAAATAAAAGTGTGCTCGAAAAGTCATATAAATCCTTTTTATGTATGAATCAATAAGCTTTTTATAAAGCTTATTTGCCTTGTAAGGTTAGCAAGCAATTATAGATGTAGCAATGTATTTTTGCTACGATTTGATCCATAATTTCAGATTGTTTTGTTTGAAAAAAACGAGATGTAAAAAGATAGTTGGTGGAGGCGATGGGAATCGAACCCATGTCCGCAGAAAGTCAAATTAAAAGCACTACATGTTTAGTTTTCAACTATACGAGTATGTCCGCCTTGAAAACGATGCATAACATACAAGTCCATTTTGTATACATCTACCCTATAAAATAGCGAAACTTTAGGTAGAAAGGAACTATGTTTTTATAATACTTAAAACGCGAAAGTTAGTTCGTCTTCGCGACGTCTTAAGAAAGTAACCATACCTGCAAACATTGCGAACAATGCTGCAAAGAATGATACTCCAACAGAATTAAATGTTTCTGCATTTGTTTTTTTATTGTTTTATTAACGAGTTTACAAAAAAAACTCGACATGCATTTTTAACTCTCATGACCACGTCGAAGCCAGTACGCCCCCAGCTTTCGTTTTCAAAGAAAAATCTTTATGTACATACCATAACACAATTTAATGAGCTGTCAAAAGACTCTCTTGTTTATATGCTTGCAATAGCGCGAACAATACGGTTAGTGCTGTGCGATATGGTTACGATGGTAGATTTGCGGGAATTAGTTTTTTAATCTAGGACTTCAGGTTGTTGGTTATATGCGGCATACGCAAGCGCTGCGATAACGACTATCAGACCCAGAGTTGTTTTTTTATTGTTGTTTATAAGTTGTAGTGAGGAGCTATGTTCATCATGAATCGCTGGTGTTGCAGGATTAGCTTCAGGTGCGATTGGTGTCATATATTTTGACTTATACCATTCTATTGCGCCACATAGTGATAAAGCACCAGTAGCCGGAAGAATGACGCCTCGCATTAACTCAGTTTTAGATAGACGTGGAAATATGCTCATTGATGGTGATGTTATATGTGTTGAAAAGAGAGCAATAACAAAAAAGATGTTCAAAAATAATTTTATTTTCATAAAAACCTCAGGCTTTCAGGATGATCGTGCACTATGTACATTTTACCATATATCCTTACAAGGGGCAAAAGGGTGCTGGTCGTATAATGCGCGTGACGCAGGTATTGGCGGATATCTGGTTGCTATGTAGGTCAAAAGGCAGAAAATATATATTTTTATTGATTGATTGATCATTTTTCGGTATATATCAAAAATTGGCCGGATTGTTTGACTTTGTCGATTATGTCGGTAAACTGATAAGTGTCTATTAAATTTGATATATCGCGGGATGGAGCAGTCTGGTAGCTCGTTGGGCTCATAACCCAAAGGTCGTTGGTTCGAATCCAACTCCCGCAACCAAAATTAACCCCTTAGAAATAAGGGGTTTTTTCACGCCTAAATTAAGCGTTTACGGCTGTTTTTCGTCAAAATAAGAGAGATAGATATCGAAATATTGTCGTGATATGTATATCAGGCCTAAATACCCTAAAGATAGGGGTCCCGCCCAAAACCATATACCAAAGCCATGCAAAAATGTTTCTTGTGTTACATGGACGATGTAAAGATTCCAGTTAAAATGCATAGATCCAATGATTTGGTATAGCCCTAAATAGAGCATCCAGAGCGTAGCAGAACACAGGGTAAGCTGCACCAGGTATTTGCCAGCAAAGCTGATCCATGCATTGGTACGCCAACTGAGCTTTAGGTGAGTTGATAAAAACCATCCTAAAAACATCGTTTGGCTGATTGCGGCAATTGATGACGCAAGCGCGATGCCTGCAGCTCCGTAATATTGTATAAGCCCATAGTTGAGGTAGTAGTTAATTCCGATGGCAATCATGCTTGCAATCATCGGTATAATCGTAAGTCTGAGTGCATAAAAAATAGATAAAAATATTTTGTTGAGCGAGAAAAACAGGAGTCCTACTAGGTAAGCGATAAAAATTGACTGTGCTAGAGGGATTTTTGTGAAGGCTTGTGCATTGCCCATGAATAAGGTTTCAAAGATATGCTCAGAGAATAAGAATAGCAGGAAGCAGATCGGCATGGTGGTCCAGATGATAAATTTGATAGCTTCAAATAAATGTTGGGCAAAATCTTCTGGTTTTTCAAGGTGTAGTTTTGAGAAATGAGGAAGTAGGACCGTTACAAGCGATGCTGTGATAATACCTACAGGAATGTTGACGAATTGAAAGCTGGATCGCAGAAGCGTCATAGATCCACTTGGTAAATATGATGCAAATCCTGTACTAATAAAATGATTGATTTCAGTAATTCCGACACTGACTATGCATGGGATGAGCTGTAAGATGACGAGGCGCATTTCAGTGTTAGTTTGAGCTGTTGGTCGATCGAAAGAGTATCCTTGTTGTAAGTATGCTATTAAATGCAGCAGGAAAAAAATAACCGATGTCATGATCATGCAATGACAAAATATGGTAACGCTGAGCTGTAACATCAAGCACACGGCAAGAGATCCTACGTATACGACATTAAGAATTGCTGGTGCAATTGCCGGTATAAAAAATTTACGTTGTGACTGTAGCGCAGAAGCAAAAATAACACCTGAAGAAATAAACAAAATGAACGATATGAGGATTCTTAGGTAGTATGCGGTTAGTTCTATCTTTTGCGGAGAGAATCCGGGAGCGATTTTACCGATTACCCATGGAGCATGGTAAAAAATAATTAAGCAAAATAGCAGGATAATGCTTTCGAGGATGATAAACGAAGTCGTGGTTAGTCGATTTAAACCGCGTCCCTTTTCTTTGTGCTCAGCGGTAATAAATGCAGGGACTAGAATCGAAGACAGTGCTCCTTCAGCAAATATTTTACGCATCGTGTTGGGGATACGAAATGCTGTAAAAAATATATCAGATGTGTCACCAACGCCTAAAAACTGAATCAATAACCACTCCCGTAGGAACGCTATAACTCGACTAACAAGGGCGAGAAACCCAATTTTTGAGCTTTGTTTTAAGATGGTACGTGACATGTTTAAGGTATCTTTCGTGGCTACAGTTAGCTGATAGAGTAAATGCATATAGAAATATATTAAATATCTTTTTAATAAGATACATACATTTTAGTGAAATTATTGCGATGTGTTACGAGGCTATTATCAATTTTTGAGACTGAATTTGTAAAATTACGTCACATTGCTGAGCTATTTTGAGGTCATGGGTGCTGATGATAAGTCCCATGGCATATTTTTTTTGATAGTTTTTAAGCAAATCTATAATTTGTTGTGCGGCAGCTTCGTCAAGGTTGCCGGTTGGTTCATCTGCAAGAAGAAATGTTGGGTTGAAAAATAGAGCTCGCAGGATTGCAACGCGTTGCTGTTGTCCACCAGATAGGGTGTTGGGTGCACGCAAAACATGGTCTGCTAGTCCTACGTCAGCGAGTAGTTGATGGGCGTGCTTGGTGGTTGCCTCGTTGATCTGGTTGCGAGCAATTGCTGGGAGCATAACATTTTCAAGAACGCTGAGCTCGTGAATTAAGCAGGGCTGTTGAAATATGATTCCAATGGATCCATGAAGAGCGGCTATTTTTTGTTCAAAATTGTTTCCATGGATAGTTTGATTATTGATGCTGATGGTACCACTCGAAGGTTGCTCGAGGCCCGCTATCATATTGAGTAGAGTTGATTTTCCCACGCCTGATGGCCCCATCAAGGCATAGGAGGTGCCTGCTTGAAAATCATACGAGATATTATCAAATATTGGCAGGGTGGTATCTGCTTGATGATACGATTTTGATAAGCAAGTAAGCTGTAATTGTGGGGTACTCATAGTTTTTTAACGATCCAAACTATTTAGTAGCGGGTTATAGTTTTGATTTAATCATAAGTGGAGGGTCAATTTTTTCAAGTAAAAAAATATCAGTAAACCCGTTTGAGGTGGAAAAAGGTATAGGATCTTGAGCTTACGTCTTGAGTTCGCATACACTCTTACTAAATACGATGGGACAAAGAGCCAAAACCTGTAAGGGGGGAGTATGGAAATCAATCTCACACAAGAGAATTCTTTAGACACAATCCCAAAAATTATACCGGTTGTACCGACGGTGAACGTTACGGTATTTCCTAATATGATTATGCCATTGTTGGTTCTGGATGATAGAATTATGAATGGTATTCAACAAGCTGTTGAATCAGAAAAATTCATTTTATTACTTTCTGCGCGAGAATCTCAAGAGGGGCAAGAAATTGATACCGATAATTTATATTCAATAGGGACAGTAGCAAGCGTCATGCGTGTTATTAATGTTCCTGATGATGGGATTAAGGTGTTGGTACAGGGTGTGTATCGTGCACAAGTGCAAGATCTTATGGTCCGTGACGATATGTTACTTGCAGAGATAGAGCTGGTAGAGTTTAATGCTACGATGGCAGATTCAACTCAAGCTCTTATCAAGAATATAAAAGAAGTATCAGAGCAGCTGTCTATCTCAAGTCAAACAATTACTCCTGACTTTTATGCAGTTTTGTCAAAAATGAATGATCCAGAAAAGATCGCAGAGTTTGTCTTGTCTCATTTGGAAATAAAAAGTCATCCATCTCAAATGTTGCTTGAATGTCGTAACGTCGATGATTTGTTGCGTGGTATATACGAAGAACTATCAAAAGAGATTTCTATATCCCAAGTACAAGAGCGTATCAGAACAAATACGCGTGAATCTATCAACAAAAGTCAGCACGAATATTATTTACGTGAACAGCTTAAGGCTATTAAAAAAGAGCTTGGCGAAGATTTGGCTGATGAAGTAGAAGAGTTTAAAAAGAATTTGAGCTCTAAAACAATGCCAGAAAAAATTAAAAAAGAGATTGAAAAACAGATCGATAAGCTTGAACGAATCGCTCCTGAATCTATGGAAGCGACCGTGACGCGCAATCATATAGAGTTACTACTATCTTTACCGTGGGGCGTTTTCACAAAAGATAGTTTAAATCTACAGCAAGCTAAAGAAATCCTTGATCGTGATCATCATGGGCTTCATGATGTGAAAGATCGTATCTTAGATTTTATATCGGTTAAAAATTTAAAAGCGGATGGCCCAAGCCCTATTTTGTGCTTGTATGGTCCTCCTGGAGTGGGAAAAACATCTTTGGGGCAATCTATTGCCAAGTCACTAGGTAGAAATTTTTATCGTATTTCACTGGGCGGAGTGAAGGACGAGTCTGAAATACGGGGTCATCGTAAGACCTATGTTGGAGCAATGCCTGGACGAGTAATCCATGCAATGCGTAAAGCAAATTCGATGAATCCAGTTATCTTAATTGATGAGATTGATAAAATCGGAGCTGATTTTAGAGGTGATCCGTCAGCAGCGCTTCTTGAGGTTCTGGATCCAAATCAGAATAAAGAGTTCTATGATAACTATTTAGGCATGCCTTTTGATTTATCATCAGTTATGTTTATTTTGACCTGTAACGATATCAGTACGATATCAGCGCCACTGCTTGATCGTATGGAAGTAATTCCTTTATCGGGTTACACATTCGAAGAAAAGCAGCAAATTGCTAAAAAATATTTAGTAAAACAAGCAATTGCGGGAGCAGGGCTGAAAGATAGTCAGCTGCAAATTGCACAAAGTGCGATTGATACTATCATTTACGAATACACGCGAGAGGCTGGTGTACGATTGCTTGGTCAAATCATTAAGCGATTATGTGCAAAAGCTGCGCGAAGTTTTGTTGAAAAAGCTGAGCCTGTAAAAATATCGAAGAAAAATCTCGAAACGTTTCTGGGTCCTAAAAAATATCCAGCTGAACGGCTTGATCATAGAAACATGATTGGTATTACCAATGGTCTTGCTTGGACCTCCTTTGGTGGTGAAGTACTCAAAATCGAATCATTGTTGATGCCAGGTACTGGTAAGTTAACACTTACCGGACAGTTGGGCGATGTGATGAAAGAGTCTGCGCAAGCGGCACTCAGTTATGCTCGTGCGCATGCAGCAGAGTTTAAAATACCAAATGAAAAGTTTACCTCGTATGATCTTCATATCCACGTGCCTGCAGGCGGTATACCAAAAGATGGTCCTTCTGCTGGTATCACGCTTTTATCATCTATCCTTTCAACATATACTGGTCGTGCAATTGATGCGTCATTTGCCATGACTGGAGAGTTGAATCTGCGTGGTGATGTGATGCCAATTGGTGGAGTGAAAGAAAAAATACTTGCCGCAAAGCGTAATAATTTAACAACTGTTATTTTCCCAGAAGATAATCGTAATGAGTTAAGTACGATTAAAGATATCATAGAAGATATGAATATCATTTGGGTGCGACATGCTGATGAAGTATTAGAGCGAGTATTGCTACCTCTGGTTCCATCTTTAGTGGATGAAACGATAGAGGCTGTATTGCTGCCTATTATTAAGTAAGTAGTTATTGAATGTAACAAAAAATCTCGAATGAAAGTTCGAGATTTTTTTTCGTAATATAGTTTATGAATTATAAGGTGTGTATGATATTTCTTTAAAGCATAAAGGGAGAGTCATGAGAAAAATGTTAGGACTTATGTTGATTGTTACAAGTATTGTGTCTGAATGCAGCATGGGATGGAGTACTTTTGTAAGGCGATTTTATTCATCAAAGTTCCCTCACAGGGCAATTGGAGCACAAGTTGTGCGTGCTCGCGTACAACAAGGTAGTGCACCGTCGCTCATTGCTAAGGAGAATTGCTCCGATATAATTGATAGGTTGCCAAACACTCGATATACGCTTCCTTTAAAGCGATCACATGAGTGGCAACGAGCAACAAAGAGCGATCAAAATAAAACAGACATGTGAGGACTGAGTGAAAGAAAAATTATTAAAACATTATCAAAAATATATGTACGTGGTGGGCCTTGGAGGACATTTTATTTTTGTTCTTCAAGCATATAAAATTTGGGTGCTGCGTAGCAGTGTAGATGTTTCGTTGTCTGGATTTTTATTCTGTTTCTGGGCTGTGTGCAGCTGGCTGGTTTACGGATGGTTGATTAATAATAGGCTACTGATCATGGTTAATAGTTTTGGAGTTATCGCGGGGCTGATTTGTTTGACCATGATTGTGCTGTATTCATAAATTTTTTCTTAATTCTGATCTGAATTAATGGTATTCTATTGCTAAAACTTTACAAATAGATCCTTTTTTTTTACTTTGTTACAAAACTTTGTCCTTGCAATGGCAGGGATGTATGCTCAACTATTTAAGGAACCGAGGATGTTATACCAAGCATCAGATAAAACCTATAGCCCAGATTCTGCTGGTAAAATTGTAAAAATTACAGGGACTGTGGTTGATGTGCAATTTCCTCAGGGTAAAACTCCAAAGATTAACTCTGAACTGTTTATTGAAATTCCATCACGTGATGGTTCAACAACTCACAAAGCACGTCTTGAAGTAGCATTGCAACTTGGTGATGACATGGTGCGTTGTATTGCCATTGAAAACATTCATGGCATTAGCCGTAGTTTGTTGGTGTATGACACTGGCGCTCCGATATCAGTTCCCGTTGGACCTGAAGTCCTTGGTAGAATGTTTAACGTTCTGGGTGACGTTATGGATGGCTTGCCTCCAATTAAAGCAGCGCAGCGTTGGTCAATTCATCGCGAGGCTCCGTCATTTATTGAGCAAAAAATTGAAAATGAAATACTTGAAACTGGGATCAAGGTTATTGATCTTATGTGTCCGTACATCAAAGGTTCAAAAATTGGACTTTTTGGTGGTGCGGGAGTTGGTAAAACGGTTCTTGTTACCGAGCTGATTAGAAATATTGCAAAAGAACATCAAGGAGTTTCTGTTTTCACCGGCATCGGAGAACGAAGCCGTGAAGGAAACGAACTTTGGCTTGAAATGAAAAAATCAGGAGTGTTAGATAAGACCGCTCTTGTTTTTGGTCAAATGGGCGAGCTTCCTGGTGCGCGACTACGCGTTGGAATGACTGGTCTTACCATGGCAGAATATTTCCGTGATGTAGAAAAAAAAGACGTATTACTGTTCGTGGATAATATTTTCAGATTTGTACAAGCTGGTGCGGAAGTATCGTCTCTTTTAGAGCGTATTCCTTCTGCTGTTGGTTATCAGCCAACGCTAGCATCTGAAATGGGAGCGTTTCAAGAGCGTGTGACTAACACGGTTAATGGTGCAATCACTTCTGTTCAAGCTGTGTATGTTCCTGCAGATGATATTACTGATCCAGCTCCTGCGACAACCTTTATGCACCTTGATGCAAACACGGTGTTGTCTCGTAAATTAGTTGAGCTTGGACTGTATCCTGCTATTGATCCGCTTTCTTCAACATCTAAGGGACTTTCTTCTCATATTGTTGGTCAAAAACATTATGACATTGCGCGCCAGATAGAATCTATCTTGCAACGTTATAAAGAGTTGCAAGATATTATCGCTGTTCTTGGTTTAGATGAACTATCTGACAAAGATAAATTAATTGTGCGTCGCGCAAAACGCATTCAAAAGTTTTTAACACAACCGTTATTTACGGCTGAATTTTCAACAGGCATACCAGGTAAATATGTACCATTGCAGCAAACAATTGCAGACTTTGAAAAGATTGTAAATGGCGAGTGTGATCATTTACCAGAGCAGGCTTTTTATATGGTTGGTACCCTGGAAGAAGTATACGAAAAAGCGAAAACATTATAATCATGATATTAAAAGTTATTACAACACAGCGAACTGTTGAGCATGATGTTGATTGGGTGGAATTAAACACACCGGTTGGCAACATGGTTATTCAACAAGGTCATGCACCCATGATTATTGAGCTATCTGGTGGACATGAACTATTGTTTCAAGTCACCGGTGGAGCAACAGAATCAGTTATCGTGGTGCAAGGAGTTGCTCATATTACTCGTTATGAAGTTAAAATTCTTTTGCCGATGGATCTATGAGTACTCTGCATAAACCTTTGGGTTATATCATAGAAGGATCTTTAACGGACGGTTTTGTCATGCGCGTTGCGCAAGATGCAAATATTGAAGAGATTAAGGCTGGTAAATTTGTAGCTATTGCCGGCAATGAATATACTTTTTTTTCTATGATTACCAACTTAACGCTTCAAGTTACTCACCCTGATATTTTGTTGTATCCTCCAACGGAGCGTGATCATTTGCTTCGGGATTTTTTGAAGAAAAAAAGTATTTACGCAACGGCTCAGGTAAAACCGATGATTGCGCTGACAAAATTTGGTCGGGCAATTCCTGTCAAAACGGTACCGCAACATTTTGCGTCGGTACTTGAAGCATCGGAGCGCGACGTAGCATCCATTTTTGGATCAGAATCTGACGGGGCAAAAAAATATTTCAACATGGGCAACCCGCTTGATATGACCACGCCAGTTTGTATTGATTTAGAGAAGTTAGCAGAACGTAGTACTGGTGTGTTTGGAAAAAGCGGAACCGGAAAGACATTTTTAACGCGTTTGCTGCTTGCTGGATTGATGAAGAAAAATGTTGCGACAACAGTAATATTTGATATGCACAACGAATATGGTCTTCAAGCGCGACAAGAATCAGATACCAAGTTTGTTAAAGGACTCAAGTCCCTTTTTCCTTCCAAGGTTGCGATTTTTTCTCTAGATCCTCAGGCAACTATGCGACGCGGTGCGCAGCCAGATGTGGTCGTACAAGTTTCGTATGAAGATGTGCGCGTCGAAGATATCATGTCTTTGCAATCAGAATTAAATTTACACAGCACGGCACTTGAAGCAGCGTATTTAGTGTCAGCAAAATACAAAGAGCAATGGTTGGTAGCACTTCTTGAACAAGGGCATGATGCAAAAACATTTGCGGATCAAATTGGTGCCCATCCAGAATCGATTGCCGCATTGTATCGAAAATTAAAACGTATTGAAAAACTACCATTTTTTGTTAAAAAATTACCCTATCGTGAATCGGTTATTGATCGATTGATGGAATATATTCAAAAAGATATTCATGTGGTCATCGAGTTTGGAAACTTTACTTCAACGTTTTGTTACTTGCTCATGGCAAATGTGATTACTCGTCGCATTCACCATGAGTATGTACAAAAAACAGAGCACTATTTGGGTACGCAAAAATCAGAAGATGAACCACAGCAGTTAATGATTGTGATCGAAGAGGCTCATAAGTTTTTAAATCCAACAGCGGCGGCGCAAACGATATTTGGAAACATTGCCCGAGAAATGCGTAAATATTACGTCACGCTGTTCGTAATTGATCAACGTCCGTCTGGTATAGATGCAGAGGTTTTGTCGCAGATAGGTACCAAAATCGTTGCGCAGTTGAGTGATGAAAAAGATATTCAAGCAGTTCTGATGGGAACTCCAAATGCAACAACGCTCAGAGCAGTTCTTGGATCACTTGATACCAAAAAGCAAGCGCTTTTGATTGGTCATGCAATTACGATGCCGATGGTGATTGAAACCCGCACGTATGATCAGACATTTTATGCTGCAATGCAAGACACAGTAATGACGCGTCCGGTGCATCAAGTGATTGATGAAATATTTTAACAGCGCTGTTTTTTGTCTTTTATAGATAGTATTGTTATTATTTTAGTACTACTTGCAATACAATGCACAAAGATAGGTTTTTGTATTGTGTTGCTTTACATTAAATGCGTAGGTTGTAAGCGTATGAAAATCTTTTGGATGTCGTGATAAATATATGAAAATTCAACATATACTAATTAGTTTTTTAGCCATTTGTTTGTTTGTTTTTGTTGTTGGTTTATACAAAACAGAGACAAAGCAAGATGATCAAAGTTTGGTCGTTGGAACATCTTTTGATTATCCTCCGTATACTTTTATGGAGAAGGATCAAATCGTTGGGTTTGATATTGATTTAATCAAATGCGTTGCGCAGCGTATGGAAAAAAATATCAAAATAGTTGGACTTCCTTTTGAAGGTTTAATATTTAGTTTATTGTCGGGTGATATTAACATAATTGCTTCAGCGATGAGCCCAACAAGTCGGCGTCGTAAGTTCGTACTGTTTACCGATGAGTATTTATCGGGAGATATTTTGGCAATTGTGTATAAAAAATCGTGCGGCACATTTTCTGATGTGGAAAGTTTGGTTGGAAAAACGGTTGTGGTAAACACTGGTTTTGTTGCTGACACGTACATGTCAGGTCAAAAAGGAGTTGAGCTGATTCGTTTAAAAACTCCAGCGGAAGCACTCATGGCTTTGAAATGTGGAACTGTTGACGCATGGGTTTGTGCACAAAGTTCTGCGCAAGCATTTTTAGCAAAGATACCAACCGCGGATGATTACGCGGTGGCCTTATTGCAGAGCACAGGTGATGATTATGCATTTGTAGTACGCAGCAATGATCATCAATTGGCAGATCAAATTAACAAAGTATTACCAGAGTTACGCAAAGATGGAACCATTGCGCAACTGAAAGAGAAATGGAAAATAGTATGATCGATTTTAGTATTTTACGGGAATTTGGCGGACTGTTTCTTTCGGGAGTGCAGTTAACGCTCATGATTGCATTGGTCAGTTGCTGTATAGGAATAATTATTGGCAGCGTTACTGGTATTTTGTTATCACAAAAAACAGGACTGATTCGCTGGTTGATTATGGGATATGTAACCATTATTCGCGGTACTCCTATGTTGATACAAGTTGCTGCAATGTTTTACATGTTAAAATTTGCAGGATATTCAATCACAGCTTTTTGGTCAGCAATTATTTCAATTGGTTTAAATAGTGGCGCATACATGAGCCAAATTGTACTCGCTGGTATTAAGTCAGTTCCTCGTGGACAACATGAAGCTGCAAAAGTAATTGGATTTACGAAGCGACAAACGATGTGGTTTATTATTTTACCGCAAGCGGTGCGCACGGTGATTCCTGCTTTTGGAAATGAGTTGATTACTTTAGTGAAAGATTCTAGTTTAGCATCTACCATTGGTGTGTATGAATTGACTAAACAAGGAGAAATTGTGATGAGCCAAACGTTTGATGCACCAACGGTCTATGTCATTGTTGGTTGTACCTATTTAGTTATCACAACGGTTATGAGTTTAATTGTTTCACAATTAGATAAGAAGTTGCAATACCATGCTCAGCGTTAAAAATATTATAAAAAAATTTCACAGTAAAATTATAGTCGATGATGTTTCATTTGATGTTGCTCCAGGTGAAATTGTTGTTCTGCTGGGACAGTCGGGCGTTGGAAAGTCAACAATGCTACGCGCACTGAGTCATTTAGAAACCATTGATGCTGGACAATTGATGCTTGATGGTGCACCTCTGGACTTTAAAAAAGTGGGAATGGTGTTTCAAGATTTTAATCTGTTTCCACATTTAACGGTGCTTGAGAATTTGACACTGCCACTGGTAAAAGTTGCGCACATATCTCAGGAGCGTGCAACAGAAATGGCACAAGCTGCGTTAGCACAATTTAACATTGCAGATAAAGAATCTATGTATCCAACATCTTTGTCGGGTGGACAAAAACAACGAGTTGCTCTTGCGCGCGCACTTTGCATGCAACCTAAGGTGTTATGTCTAGACGAACCAACATCTGCGCTTGACCCGCAATTAACAAGCGAAGTTGCGCAAATTATAACAAAGCTTGCGGCACAAAACATGATGATTGTTATAGCAACACATGACATTGGATTATTAGACAATTTATCGTGCACAATTTACTTGATGCAAGATGGAAAAATTGTCCAACGTGCAACATCTCAGGAATTACTGCAACAGCCAGAATCTTTTAAATTGATAAAAAGTTTCATGCAGGGCAAAAATGCATTCTAATGGAGTTTTATTTTATTATCTTTTTTAGAGTGAATTTATTCCTTGACTTCCTTGAGTGGTCTTGTTACTATTTTGACCAGAAAAAACGTCCCTAATCGAATGATACTAAATGTATCATTCACCCCCCTAACCCTTCAGCTTATTCTAAGTTGAAGGGTTTATTTTTTGTGCATAAAAATGTGCGATATTTTGCATCAAAAAGAGTGCTTTTTTTCATGCTTGTGAGATTGAAAAAATAATTTTTTAAAAAATAAAACAGTCATGGCTTGCGGTCGGTTAAAACGCAGCCGTGACTGTTTTATTTTGTTGCACAGTTATGTGCTTGTTGCAATTACAGGAGTGTATGCTTATTTTTCTTGCTCGGCGTACCAAGTCATAAATAAATCGATGACAAATTCCAATCGCGCTTGGCGTTCTTCGATATCTCGATGTTTCAATCGAAACGGGAAGAGTCGTGCGCTATAGGTAGTTTTGCATATTGAATAGATTTTTGTATAGGACTCAAGCTTTGCTTGTTCTTCGTTTATATCTTGGAAAAATAAATTATAAACAGTTTGGCTATTTGCACTTGGTAGTGATCGATAATATTTTTTGTGGATATCAAGTTGTAACTGTTTAAATAAATCTTCGCGTCCAGATGTTGCAAGTTGGCTCAGGGGTACTGTTTGTCTCCAGAGGCACCATGCATCATGCTTTTCAAGCACGTTGTGGATGCGCATGAGTTGATAGAGGGTATTGCAGTAGATACCGACGATGACTCCAGAAACTATGTACCATTTGTGACCTGCGCACCATGCACGCAGAGCTTGCAGTTTGTTTTGTATGCTATCGGTAGCTGATTGAAAATCGGGCGTTGGTACGGTTGGTAGTACGATTTTATGTTCTACGTTATGATGAACTTTGTGACTAACTTCGTGGTGCACGGTGGTAGTTGTGCGTTGTGATTGTTGTGTTAGTTGATGGTTGCTTTGATGTGCAGCATTATTGTTGGTAGCAGTTGCTTGGCCATTTCCGTATACGGTTACGTTTGGTTGGGATATGGGCACATAGACTGGGTACGCGCCGGGAGGAAATGGTTGTGTCTGATACGGTGCAAATTGCGTTGGAGCTTGCTGAGGTTGACCTTGTTGTGTCGCGGCAAAGCTGAGATGATGACCAATGATTAAAAGGGATATCAATGTTTTTTTTGCGTGAGTATTCATGGTGTACCTTTGTTGGTGTGTAACAAAGAAATTTAACTTTGTTGTTGTTTGTTGTCGATGTTTAGCCATTCGTCGGGGTTAATCTCTGGTATTGTTGGAGCTGGCCATGTACAGTCATCATTTTCTTTAGGTAGAGCATTTGGTTGTGCAGATTGTCGTTTTTTGGGTTTTTTTGTTAGCGCTGATGAAGCAGCAAGAGCGGTCGTTGCAACTGGTTGTTCATTTTGTTCGATCGTTGCAGTTGCGGGGGTAGTTTGATCAGCAGAATGAGGAGTTTTTTCTGGTGACTGAGTGCGAGGTGTTGGCATCTTGAGAGTTATTTTGAGGATGCTTCCATTATCGTTAGCTTGCTGCTGTTGTTCGGGTGATGGTTGTTTTCGCTGAGCTTGCACAAGGGCTGCAGTTGCAGCATCTCTACTCAGCGATGTGGGCGTGGATCTTTTTGGTGATGTTGGAGCTGGTTTTTTTTGTGATGCCTGGTCGTCCTGATCGTCCAATCCTGAAGTTGATTGTGGTATGGTATGATCAGCCATGTGTGTAGGCATTAGCTGTTTTAATCGCTGTGCAGATAAGGACCTTTGTAGTGCAGTTGCAGGTGGTCCATCTTGAAGCTGTAGGTTGGAAGGTTCATCTGATGATTGAGAGTGTTTATCTGATGACTGAGGACTGTTGCGTGGTACGTGAGGCGGAGTATCATCACAATCATTTAGGGATGTTTCGAGTTTGTTGAGTTGTTTTTTTATATATGCTAGGAGGCTATTACCATTATTGCTCTCTGCTGAGTGTAGTTGACCAATTAATACAAAATTAACACACAGAAGTAAGCTCATTTTTTTGATTTGCACGTAGCATCCTTTTTGGAAAGAAACGATAAAGATAAGACTTTATGCAAAAATAATTCAATAAAAAAAGATAAAAATCAATTTTTTAATTTTTGCTTTATGCAGGTTTTGGCAGTGCCGTTGTATTGATTGCTTTTGTTGCAGAGCCACTTGCTATCGACACAGGTGGTTGAGGTTTTGTTACTGCGGGTATTGGCATTATTGGCATAGCAGGCTTTGCTGGTAGCGCAGGAGCTTTTGCTTGTGCGCGTTTGATGAGTGGGACCGTTGCTGCTTGCATTGCGTTGTTCGTTCCGACGGTAGGTGTAATTGTTTTTGCAACAGGTGGAAGTTGAACCGGTTGTTTTGGTGCAGGAGGAGTAACAGGAGCCGTTGTTAATTTCCAGCTTGGTGTTTGTCCTGGTTGTGCAATATTAGCAATGTAAATAATTGATGATCCGAACTGTCGTGATAGGTTTGTGGTTAAGTTGAGTTCTTGTCCGTCAACTTCAATGGCTGTAATACCTTGGAAAGTTGCAGTCGCATTTGCTTCTGATGATGTAATCGTTATCGATGCACCAAAAGAGAGCATGCTTTGATGGTTTAAAAGCGTTTCGACTTGGTTTGCAGGTAATGTGTTTTGACCAGCAGGCACTGCTTTTTTTGTTGCATAAGTTTTGCCGTTAATGCCGTATGCAATCGTGACGCTGGTAAGTGTGCCAGGCACGGTGCTGGTGTTCATAATGCGAACGTCATATGCAAGAGGAATAGAAATTGTGATTGGCGCAGTTTTTGCTGCAACGGTTGTAACGGGTGCAGCTTTTGCTGTCGGTGCAGCGGCTACACAGATCAAATTGAGTGGGCTTGTGATAAGGGTAAAAAATAGCAGTTGTTTTTTCATAATTATTTCCTTTTTTAGTTTGTTGTATTATTAACTTGTTTTTTGTAAAACGTGAAGGTTTTTTTTAATAAAGCAATCTAGATGGTTTTTAATTAAAATGCCTAGTTTCTCTAAAATGAATTCATAATTTTTTTCAGGATTTTGATTGAATTGTTGTAGGTGGTAATACAACTCTTGATCGCTACTTGATACGAGCAAAATCTGATCCATGGTGATTTTATTTTTCATCAAAACATAGATCTGTTCGTTAATGTTTTCGATATAGGGATTCAGGCAAAGGTCATGCACAAACAGCAAGCAGTTGTGTATGATTTCGGATGTGAATTTCTCAAGTTCTGCAAAGCTATAGCCAGTGTGCACAGTGAGTTTGTGGAAGAAAAGTTCTTCATCAAACTGTTCGTTTTTGGTGGCGTATAGATGCTGCATAGTATTTTTTATGGCAAGCGCGCTGAGCATGTAGCGATTCATGGTTTGAGAGAACAGTAGTAATTGTAATGTGTCATGTATTTTTCTATATTTCGAGAGCGTGTCTATAAAGAAGTTACCCAGTAAATATGACACGGCCACAAAGGGAACAGGATGTGTGCTGATCATTTCTTTAATGTTTGACGATTGAAAATAGGCGACCACTATTAAAATTGCAGGTAGTAGTCCTAGGCGACAGAGAGATGTTTTTTGTTGGAGTTCTAAATCATGAATCATGGGAATTGTGGTATATGGCATTGTTGGAGCGCTTGCGCGTAGCAAAGCGCTATCATTACCCGAAGTTGTGCTTGAAAGTAGCAGCATGATACATATCATGTTGTATTTCATAATTAATTCCTTGTACTTGTTAAAGGTCGCATGGTTACATTACATACTGTTGTGCCAACATGTCATCGTGCTGATAGTAAGGATTGTATATCCATGATATGTGTCATTAAAGAGCGTGTTCAATCTTTTTCGTTATTTGTGATCATTATGATCAGTCTTGTGAGCACTCTTGATATACAATCGACTCCTGTTTTGACTGCAAACTCTGTGGTCAGTCGCTTTTGTTATAAAATGGCAACCGAGTATGACTTCGGATCAGAGGATGATCAGCTTGTGGCCGATATTATTACTGTTGTTACAAGATTGTACAAAGGAATGATCGATGTTTCGGCCTTATATTTTAGTGGAATTATTGTGGATAATGATCAGTTGCTTGAGCGAGTGCTTCTTGAGGTAGGAAAAGAATGTTTTCAAATTGTGAAATTATTAGCGCTTTATGGGCCACGCATGCTGCAAAGTCCCAAGCTCACGTGGGTGGACAAGACGAAAAAGACCATGTACATCTTTAGTTTTTTAGTAGTTTTTTGGGTTATTGTGGCACATGAAAGATCTCGCTATGCACTGCGTAGTAATATTTCTTCTCGGCCGAACTATATCGGACCGCAAAGTGAGCCACAGGTAACGAAGCTGCATCGCCTAGAAGGTGAGAGTTGTAATTGAGAATAGATGGAATCTTGTGTTACCAAGGAACCTTGATATACTTTTGATAATTGTTGGTATAGCAAGTTGGAGATAATCAATGTCTATTATATTTTCGTTTTTAACTGTTTTGTATGGTTTTTTATGTTTGCTTATTGTGTTACTCGTGTTAATTCAACGCGGTAAAGGTAACATGGGTCTTGGTAATCTTGGTGGTAATAACCAGATGTTATTTGGTAGTTCTGGTGGCCAAGATATTTTTCAAAAAATTACATGGCTTTGTTGTTTCTTCTTGCTTGCAGGGTCATTAGTGCTTGCAATCTCTCGCGGTAAATATGCGCACAGCTCAATGCACTATCGCACATCATCACCAGTGAACAACGAATCGTTTCCATCATAAGCATAATTATATGTTTTTTGAGAGGTAAAAGAGGGGCGTATGATTGTAGAGATAATTAATCAAGTTGGTATTAAATCCATAGAGATTTGTGATAAAGTTGGTGGATACGCTGAATTTATAGCAGAAACTTTTTGGGTTATGTGTACCAAGCGCTTAAAGCTGGGCAAATTGATGGTTCAGATGGAAAACATTGGTGTAGATTCTTTTATGATCAGTGTTTTGACCGGAGTTTTTGCGGGAGCTGTTCTTACATTGCAAACCTATTATGGTTTTAATAAATTTGGATCAGAAAACATGATAGGACCTGTCGTTGCGCTATCACTCACTCGTGAGCTTGGTCCAGTGCTTACAGGATTAATGGTTGCAGGTCGTAGTGGCTCTGGTATTGCTGCAGAAATTGGTACGATGCGCATTACAGAACAGATTGATGCTCTTGAGACATTGTGTATCAATGTTTATCAATACTTGATGGTTCCTCGCATTCTTGCAGGAATTATTATTTTGCCTTTTCTTACAACCTTCTCGATGTTTTTTGGGATTTGGGGTGGTTACATGGTCTACGTGTTTTACTACCACTTAAATTCTGTTGATTATATTGATGGTATTAAAAACTTTTTGGAATTATCTGATATTCGTGGTGGTTTGATTAAATCCAGTGTGTTTGGTTTTATTTTAACAAGTGTGGGATCATTTGTCGGATATAACACTCACGGTGGAGCAAAAGGAGTTGGAATATCAACAACTCAAAGCGTTGTGATATCCTCCATTTTAATTTTGATAACAAACTATTTCTTAGCGATGATACTATTTGAGTAATCAGGAATATGAATAAAATAAAAATTGTAAACTTAAAAAAACGCTTTGGTGAAGGGCGCTGGGTTTCAAACGATTTGAATTTAGAGATTCCTGCTAACAAAACAATGTGTATTATCGGGCAATCTGGTGAAGGTAAATCGGTATTGCTCAAGCAACTTATCGGGTTAATTCCACCTGATAGTGGTTCAATATTTGTTGATGATATTGATAGCGTTGTTTTGCATGGCAAAGCGCGCGAAGAAAACTTTAAAAAATTTGGATATGTGTTTCAATTTGCAGCACTTTTAGATTCGCTGACTGTTTTTGAAAATGTTGGAATTGTACAATTAGAGTTGGGTGAGGATCCAGAGGTTATTCGGGCAAAGGTGCTCGAAAAATTATCAATGGTTAACTTGGCAGAAGACACGATCGATAAATATCCGTCTGAATTATCTGGTGGTATGAAAAAGCGTGTTGGTTTAGCAAGAACATTAATGGGCAATCCTGAGATTATTTTGTATGATGAGCCAACAACTGGTTTGGACCCTATTACTTCAGGCGTTGTGCATGAACTCATAAAGAGTATGCAAGCAAGATTAAATGTAACGTCCGTTGTTATTTCTCATGATGTAGAAATTTTTAAATATGTTGATCAAGTAGCATTGCTTTATCAAGGGAAAATCGTAAGCGTTGTTGATGCAGCAACGATATGGGAATCTAAAGATCCTTTTGTGTACCAGTTCATTCGTGGGCTGACGCAGGGTCCGATTCACCAAGAAATTCCGGATGATAAAAATAAAGCATAGATGTATGGAGACTGATATATGGAACCGCAAATATCATTAAAATTAACTGAGCGCATAGCTCATATTAATCCTAAGTTCGATGCGTTAAAGCATGAAATACGCAAGGTTATTGTTGGACAAGACACCGTTATCACCATGAGTTGCATTGGTCTTTTAACCAATGGTCATATTTTACTCGAGGGTGTGCCCGGTGTTGCTAAAACAACATTGATTAAAACTATTGCGCAAGCTTTAGGGCTTGGTTTTAGCAGAATTCAATTTACACCAGATTTGTTACCGTCAGATATCGTAGGAACTTTGGTTTATAATCCAAAGACAATGGATTTTGAGACCAAAAAAGGACCAATCTTTGCGAATTTAGTTCTTGCGGATGAAATTAATCGTTCTCCTGCAAAGGTACAGTCTGCGTTGCTTGAAGCAATGCAAGAGCATCAGGTAACCATTGGGTCAACAACTTACAAAATTGATGAACCATTTTTAGTTTTTGCAACACAAAATCCAATAGAAAATGAAGGTACATATCAACTGCCTGAAGCACAGGTCGATCGATTTATGTTTAAGCTTCATGTTTCGTATCCAACTATTGAGCAAGAGCGAGAAATTTTACGTCGTAGTGTTACCGTGCAACAAGTGAACTGTGTTTTAAGCAAGCAAGATTTATTTGAAGCGCGCCAAGCGGTGCAGCATGTCTACTTAGATGAGCGTTTAACAAATTACATTGTTGACCTTGTTTTTGCGACACGTGAGCCAGCTCGCTATGGGTTAGATGCACTTCGACCAATGATTGCATGTGGAGTTTCCCCCCGGGCATCTTTGGCATTGTCGCAAGCTTCACGGGCCTTTGCTTTTTTACAAGGCCGTCATTTTGTAACTCCTGATGATGTTAAGGCGGTCGCTACAGCAGTGCTGCGTCATAGAATTATGTTGACATATCATGCAGCTGCAGATGAAATAACAACTGAGAAAATAGTTAAGGTTATTCTGGATTCTGTACCGGTACCATAAAGATTGCTTGACAATTGCGATTTGCGACGGGTATTTTGTTGTGAACCTTTCGAAAGGAAATTTACGGGATGAGACAACCGTTATGGGCTATCAATAGCTCGTTGTTACTTTTTTTTGTATTAGGCCAGCTGGTGTTTTTTTTATTGTATACACCAGTTCCTCGTCGGGTTTCTTTGGAGCCTGACGTTGTTCATTTGTCTAATAAAAAAGTAGGTGTGGTTGTTTCTATTAAAAATATTTATGAGCAGAATGATTTGTTTGGAACGTATATTTCTCCTGCATTTGTGGCTCCAGCAGCTATAGAGCCGACGGTGCCTGTCATTCCTGAAGTTCCCGCAAATATTCCTTTAAAGATTCCAATAGAACCGGAAAAAGTTTTCATAGCGCCACTGGCTGTTAACTTAAAAGGTGTCATGTATGGTCATGACAGACCAGAGCAGAGTGTTGCAATTATTCAGTTCCAGGATTCCAAAGAAGAAATTAATTATCGCGTTGGTCAACTCATCAACGATGCTCAGATTCTCAAAATATATCCTAATCGAGTTATTGTCGTTCGTTCAAATGGTCAGCAAGAAACATTGTACTTACGCGAAGATGAAGCTGGAAAAGATTTTGCATTAGAAATGGCTAAGGAAATTTCAGGATTGGTAATTCCACATCAAAACGGTATGTACCATATACCGGTTGATAAATTTGTAGCGCAGATAAAAACATTGGGACAGTTTATAGATTTATTAGATTTAACGACGGTGTATCAAAAAGGTAAAAGTATCGGTTGTCGCATTGGGAAAGCTGGTAAAGATAGCTTGGCTTCAAAATTAGGCCTAATGCGTGATGACATTGTTCAGCAGGTTAATGGCTTGCCGGTGACTGATATATCAAGCCGTGTTTTAGTGTTTGATCATGTTCTTCAAAAGAAAACCGGAGATGTTCTATCTGTTCAAATTGATCGTGGTGGAAAAACGACTGAGTTGAAATATGTACTAAGCAAAATGGCAACACCTGGTGCTATCAGTGATGTAGCTCCAGTTGCAAAGCATAAAAAAACTACTGCTATGGATGAACAAGGGTTGTATAATTTAGAAGAACAACGTAAGAAGATGCTTGAGCAAAAAGTAAAATTTGCTCCGACTGCGCATCAAATCGAGATGCAAGAACGTCGTAAAATGTTTGAAGCTCGTCGCCGAGAAATGTTAGCAAATCGTTCTGCTTCTGGTGGGATAGCAGGTCAATTTGTAGATCATAGCACGATAAATATACCAACGCAGGGGGCTAAGGGATAATATGAAATTCATAAAAATCATATTGATGAGTTATGGCATTATGATGGGGCTGTCTGCAGCCGCATCTTTTACTATGCCTGAATCAACGGTCGATATGCCAAAAAAACCATCGAAAAATACTATTTTTAGTAGCGTTGCAAACAATCCAGCAAAATCATTTGTTGCACCTTCTTTTTCATTGCCAACCGAGCCAAAGATAGCATCATCTGTGGTAACACAGTCAGTACAAAATGGATCTGCAAAAATTTCTCAAGCAGTATCAGGTGCTGCTAAAACTTTGCCTGTTGTGCCTACTTTACCCGTTGCGCCAGCAGCGATTCCAGTTCCAAAAGAGATAGTGCCAGCAGTCAAATCTGTGCCTGTGGTTGCAGAATTACCCAAAGAACCTGCGGTTATTATGCCAGAGGATCTATCGATTAAGAGCGTGGAGCCTGAAGATGAGGCTGACGATGCTGTAGAAGATAAAGTGGCGTTACCTGTAGAAAAAGACAAAGAACCAGAGATTGAAAATAAAAAAGAAGAAGCAAAAGAAGAAGAAGATGTAAAGTTGCCAGGAGTTTTATATCAACAGCACGGTTTTGTTGATGATGATGTTGCAACGATAGCTTTTAACTTTGAAGATGCGAGTCTGAGCAATCTTTTGTCATACATGGAAACGATTCACAATATTAAATTTATCACTGAAGATATCGTGGCTACGGCTAAAGATGCAAAAGGAGCTCCGGTTACAGGAGTTGCAGGACACAAGATTTCCTTTAGAACAAATAAGAACTTGACGCGCAAAGAAAGTTGGGATCTGTTTTTAACCTTTATGCATATTGCGGGCCTTGATGTTATTCCTATGGTTCAACATCAATTTTATCGTATTGTATCTCTTGCAAAAGCGAACACAGAACCAATACCAACCTATATTGGTGTTGATTACAACGTTTTACCTGACAGTGATATGATTGTGCGTTACGTATATTTTACACGTAACGTTGATCCAACCAAGATTCAACCACTGCTTAAAAATATGCAAAGTGGTTCTGCAAAGTTGGATGTGTATGCAGAGTTAAAAGGTTTGATTTTTACTGATCGTGCAAATTCAATTAAATCACTCATGCAAATTGTGTCCGAGTTGGACAAGGCTGTGCTTCCAGAGGTTGTGTCTGTTGTAAAATTAAAGCGGACTAATGTTAATGATGTTATTAAATTGTATAACTCGCTCAAGCCAAATAGTGCGGCCGGTGGACAACAACAGCAAAAGGTTTGGGTTCAATCGAAGAAAGAATCTACGCTTGATTATTTTCCATCGGATGTTGTGCTGCAAGGTGATCTGCGTACTAATTCATTGATTGTGCTTGGAGCAGCTCGAGACGTACAACGTATTGAAGAATTTGTAACAAAATATATTGATATTGCAATCGATCGTGGCGCTCCTCCTATTTATACATATCCTTTGCAGTATACCAATGCGTCTGATGTGCTCAAAGTGGTTAATGAAATGGTAAAATATAGTGCGTCGATTAAACCAGCTGGTGATTATGGTGGCGTGCGAGATGGTATTAAGTTCTTCCAAAAAATGAACATTGTTGCAGATTCATTTACAAACTCATTAATTATTAATTCAACGCCAGAAGATTATGAAGCTCTTAAGCCACTTATTGCCGAGCTTGATGTGCCTCAACGCCAAGTTGGTCTTGAGGTGCTTATTGTTCAAGTAACAGATACTGATACCAAAACTCTTGGGGCTCAGGTCAGTGGTCCAAATGGTATTGGCTCTCCTGTGGCTGGAGCAAGTCCGTATGGTCCAACTTTTGGACAAGGCACGAGTGGTCAAACATCTGGTATTCCTTCTGGAACTCCAATTGTGGTAACAGCGGGTCAATCTGGTCAGGATGATTTCTCGGTCAAATCAAGTTTGGCTCAACTTTTAGGAACTGCAGCGCTTAACGAAGTGGGTAGTGTCTTGGTAACATTTGGACAACCTATTTGGGCGATATTTAAAATACTTAAGACCATTACGTCAACTCATTTGGTTGCAAACCCGTTTGTGGTTGTTTCAAGCAATAGTACAGCTTCTATTACGAGCGGAGAACAACGTCGACTTGTGTCGGGTGAAGTTGTTTCAGTTGGTGGAACGACGACGCGTGGATTTACACCGATTAACGCGACACTAACGGTCAACATTACGCCACAGATTAATAAAAATAATATGGTTAACTTGCAAATTGATGTTAATAACTCTGTGTTTACTCAGGCCGAATCAACATCTTCGTCATCGACATCGCAGGGATCTCCAATTAACACCAATGAAGTTAAGACACGAGTGTCCGTTGCAAATGGAGAAACATTAGTGCTTGGTGGTATTATGTCTGAGCAGTATTCTACTTCATCATCAGGTGTTCCATTCTTGGAAAACATTCCAATAGTTGGATGGTTCTTCAAGGGTAAAACGCGTAAAATCAGCAGAAGTCATTTTATGATCTTTGTATGTCCTCGTGTACTTGATCCGATCAATGAAGCTGGTAGCGTTGATAAATATAGCGCTTATAAATTACAAGAAGTACAAGATCATCTGGATCTTATTGATCAAAGCGATTGGTTTGCTTCACCGAAAGACCCTGTACAGAAGGCGTTCTTTGGTGCGCAAAATTCACCGTCATTGCAGCAATTGTATACGAGTGATAATTATGATCAGCGTAAAAAATTAGATGGCAAAATAGATGAACCGGTTAAAAAATCTAAGAACAAAACATTGGCGCAGAAAAAAACTTCCGTAGCACGAAAAAGATCATCAGCATCGAAGAAACAAACCAAGAAGCAAAAAGAAAGTCCATCTTCGATTCCTATTTTCTTGCCATCAGAAGAACCTCAGAGTAAACCATTGAGTGGAAAAAATTCAATTGTTGGTAGTATTCAACCGGGAAAAGGAGCATGACATGATGCATGATATATTTGTTCCGTGCAGGTTGGGTAATTACTATTTACACAAAACACGCATACTTAGCATAGAAGTAACTCCGGTGATTGTGCAGGGCTTGCTTTTGGAGTATTCAGGAAAGCTGATTACTTTAAAGCATAAGGTGGTTATTCCTTTAAAAGATTTTGCCTCTCAAACTCAAGTGAATGCTATTAAAAAAATTGTGAGTACCGTTGGTACTTTTGATGAAGTGGTAACAACGCTTTCATCTTCGGCAATTATTTTCAAAGAGTTAGAACTACCTTTTTTGGGACGTGAAACGCTCAAGATGGTTATTCCTTTCGAAGTGGAAAATGTTTTGCCATTTGCTCTTGATGATGCAGTAATAGATTTTTTAGTGACTCGTGAAGATAGTGAGAAAAGAAGCTCAACCGTGCTTGTTGCTGCGGTGCGCAAAGAAGATGTGCGATCACAATTTGAATTGTTTCAAAAGGCAGATATTTCGCTGCATATTTTAACGGTCGATGTATTTGCATTGTATCGCCTGTATGAAGTAGGTATTGATCAAGAGCCTGCTGTTGATACTTCAGTGGTCAAAACAAATAGCTTTGTGCTTACTTGGTGGGCTTCTTTGCGTAAGAAAATATCAGGACTTATCAAACGTACGCCAACAGATCAACCAATTGTTATGCATCAAGATAATGTGCTTCATAACTTCCAACCAAAGCGCAGTGAAGTTTTAATTGATATTGGGTTTGACAGTATTAAATTACTTTATGTTCAAAGTGGCAAACTGGGTGCTGTACGCGTGATTCCGTTTGGCATAGCCGATGGGTTGCAGCGTATCAGTCAAGAGCTGAATGTTTCTTACTATGATTTAGTAAATGATATGTTTTCTTCTGCCCCGACAGAAAAATATGCAACAAGCTTTACGCATGAGCTCAAGATTATGTTTGATGAAATAGCTCGAACATTTTTATATTTTCAGCAACAAAAAGGTTTGGATTATTTAAAAACACATCGTATTATTTTATCGGGATTTTATACGCAAAAACCATTATTTATTGATCAGGCAAAAAATTACTTTGGATCGATTGTTGAAGTGATTGATATACCAAAGATTCTTAAAAAATTGGGCATCTCGTATCAAGCAAAAGAAACGATTAGCTCGGAACAAACAATGTTGTTGGCTTCTTGCTTTGCGGTGCACAATAGTCCTGAAAATAATTTACTGCAGGAATTGGCTCAAAAAAGTGACAATCGAATTTTGTATGTCCAACTGCTCGTAATGATTTGTGCGACAGCCATTTGTATTGGTGGTACTTGGTGGCGTAGTTCGCAGGAATTGCAGTTATGGCAAACGGCGTACAATACATCCAAAAAACAGTTTGTAAACACTATTGAGCAACAAATGGGTATCGATTTAAAAGGTGAAAAAAATCTAAAAACGATGGTGGAGTTTGCAGAAGACACTTTGAAACGTGAACGTGTTTTATGGTTCTCCTTTATGAAGCAGCATGAAGCATCCATTCTGGAATATTTACAAGATTTAAGTATTGCTATCGATCGAGTTTCGTTGGGATTAGATTTACGACAAATGCATTTAGATTATGAAAAAATAACGATGAGTGGTTCGGTAAAAAGCTTTGAAGCATTAGATGTGTTTGATGAAGAGCTGCAAGAATTAAAATTATTGACGGTTGTAGAAAAGCCTCGAGAATTATCGTGGGCTATTGCGTTGCAACCTAAAGCATCACAAAAAGGGTCTGTATGAATATTTTAGATTCAATACGTGATCGTATTTCTAGTTTTGAGCAAAAGGAAATATTTAGATTTTGTTTAGTTTATTTAGTGATTTGTATTGGTGTTGAAGTTGGCCTTGTGGTTCGCTATGTATATTTACAGCAGGAAATGCAATCAAAAATCATACAGTTGAATAAATCTCGTCAAGCATTACAAGTTATTTTGACGCATTACCAAGTGGTGCAACAACAGAAAAATAAAGTGGATCTTGCGTTAAAACAAAATAAAACATTCAATATTCAAAAGTTTTTTCAGGATTTAGCTCAGAAATATAATATTACAGCACAATCTTCAGTAAGCTTTAAGCGTCAAAAGTTACCTAATGGATATTTTGAAGAGAGTTTACTGGTTACCGTTACTCAAATCGATATGAAAATGCTGTGTGAATTGTTGCTTGATATCGAACAAGAATCAATTGTGTATACTGTAAGTGTTGATATTACAAAAGCGACTACTCCAAAGAAAATCAATTTAACGGTGTCTATCGCAACACTTAGATCAGAAGAATAGGGCTCGCGATGAAACAGTTTATACATCAGTTATGTATTGTGACGCTGCTGAGTATGCCAATTGCATTGCATGGTATGCTGCTTGATAGCGATGTTGATCCGGTGTTGCTTGAGCAAAAGCTAACCATAGATGAAGACGCATTTCTCAAGGAACGTAAGCGATCAGCTTCAACGGTTGCAAGTGAGTTAGTAGAATTTAATTATAATCAGGAAGATTTAAAAAAGATCATCAATGATTATGCTAAAAAATTAAATTTAAACATTTTATATCCAGAAACGGAAGTAATTACGTCCAAAGTTACGTTTGATGCAGGTCGTAAAATTACGGTTACCGAAGGTTGGAATTTCGTTAAAATGATTCTAGAGCAAGCGGGTTATACTTTAATCTTACGCTTACCAGGTGTGTATACGATTATTCAAAATACTAAATCATACGTTGAACCATTACCACTGTACATTGGCGTGGATTTCAATCAGTTACCAGATAGCATGGAACGTGTGCGATATGTGTATTATTTTAGCAATATTACAATTGCAAAACAAAAAGCGGAGCTGCAAAAAATTATTACAGCTCATATGCTCAGTGATAAACCAGAAGATAAAAACGCAATACAGTTTGAAGATGGTGCAAATGCAATTATTTTAACAACTCGTGCAGATATGATTAAAGCTGTTATGCAGCTTTTAGTCGTGCTTGATGAAGGTGGATTTCAGCAGACTGTTGAAATTATGAAATTGGATCACGCATTGGCCGCAGACGTGGTAGAGTTGTTTGGAAAAATTATTGGAAATGATCCTGCAAAAAAAGGCGTTGGTTTTGTAAGTACTGCCGCAGTACCAAGAGCTCGCTATTTTTCAGAGATGATTAAGGTTTTAAATTTAGATCCTGATAATATTCGTCACTTAAACAGTATTGTTGTTATTGGTAAACCAACAGATATCGATGAAGTTAAAAAATTTATTACGAAATATTTAGACATTCCTCAAGAGAATGGAAAATCATTTTTTCACGTTATTGAATTGCAATGGTTACAAGCGGCTGATTTTGTCACGGTGCTTCAGAATTTAACGCAACCAGGTTCAGGTGGCACAGGTCAATCTACAGGTTCTATTGGTTCAGATATTGGATTTGATCCGTATATTAAAATTGTTGCTGAAACTGTGCGGCAAGGTAGTAATGCAGGAACATCAACAGCACAAGGACAGACAACGGGTAACGCTGCAAGCGGTGCTATCACTGGTATACAAAATACGGTGCAACGTGGAGCAAATAAATTGATTATTGCTTGTTCGTCACGTGACTGGGAACGTATTGAAAGTTTGATTCGACAGGTTGATGTGCCGCAAAAACAAGTAATTCTTGAAGCTCTTGTTATGGATTTAGATGCAAGTTTTGCACGTGCCTTGGGTTCTCAAATGCGTACACAAGGGATTACAACTTCGATATTTCCGAAATATATGCAAGCTCAAGCAGGTCTTATCGTCAACAGCGTTATTGGTAACATTCCTTCATCAGGTGGTTCTGCTGCAACGCAGGATTATTATACTTTGACAGGAGACTTGTCAGATATTTTAAACCCTGATGGTTTAGCGAGTGCAAATGGTAGTTTAATTGCACCTAACGTGTCATCAGATATTCCACCACCAACATCATCCACACAAACATCTTCGGGCCCTGGCCCAACGACATTCACGGGTAGTATCTTAGGGTTAATCTCTGGTGGAAAAGCGCGTACCGGTGGAGCATGGGCGTTCTTTCAGCTATTGTCACAACATAGTTCATCAAAGGTGTTTACTCGTCCGGTTCTTATGGCACTTAATAATCAACAAGTTGGGGTTACCAATACTTTAACAAAAAACTTGGTAGCTAACGTTACGACTGGTACCAACCCGACGATTAACTATGTACAAGATCAGGCGTCTGTTACGATGCAGTTTACGCCACTTATTAGTAATAACAATACGGTTAATTTGCAAATCAATCTTGATTTGATTACGTACATTAACCCTAATGATGCTAATGGTGGAACGAAGGCTATGCGAAATTTAACCACGAACGTGTACATGAAAAGTGGAGATGTTTTAGTACTTGGTGGCGTTATGCAAGAGACGGTTTCTTTGGGTAAAAACTCTGTTCCGTTTTTTGAACGCATACCAGTAATTGGTAATTTCTTCTCGGCGCGTAACAAAACATCTGACAAAAAACAGTTGTTTGTGGTTGTAAGAGCAACAGCGACCAAGCCTCGTATGCAAGGTGGTATGGGTTCTATTACAAAATCTGCTGCAGAATTTATGAAAGATCAATTGACTGACACCGAAGAAGTGTTTGCAAATCTGAAAGATCCAATTACTCGCTGGTTCTTTAACACTGGTGCAGGAGACACAGGAGAGCCTTCTGAGTATTTTGACACGATGGTTAATAATTTATCGAAATTTGATTATGGCTTGAGTGACATCGAAGCAGAAAGAAATAGTCCGTTGCCATGGCAAGAAAAAGCAGAGCAACAGGGTGGTAATATTAGAATTGGTTGGTTAAGTGATGTTCCTGCAGATAATCCACTAGCTAGTCCGCCAGCAAAAACAGCTGACATGGATAAACTTTCTATGCTGCTTAAAGATATGGAGAATCCATATCAGAAAAGATTACATACATAAATATATGATAAAAATAGAGGATGGTTTTAAAACCATCCTCTATTTTTATCAGCTTAAGAAATCTTAGAATCAATATTCTATTTATCTAGGTTGAACAATTTAGTCTGCTATTGCTCGAGTTGTATCATATGACTCTGGCAGAATTTTTTTAGCCCCCGTCTTGAAAGCAATCGCATTTACTGTTTGTGTTAAATTGTTGAGTTGTGCTTGTAAATCGCTTATTTTTTGAAGTAATACCATGTGTGCATTTTCGGCCATGGCGTCTGGTTGTTGCATTGTTTTCATGACAGGCTCTGCTTTTTCAAGACCCCACATAGTTGATGTTGGCACTCCAGTTGGGCTTCCTCCTGGATATGCTTGATCTAATTTTGCCCAAGCAAGTTTTTGAGCAGGGGTTGCCATGGTTATTGTTCCTGTTCCTGGTAGAGTCATTGAACTAATAGCGAGCAAGGTGGTAAAAAGTAATATTTTTTGAATTTTCATTATAGGTCCTCCATTTTTATAGTTATAGTGTAATAAAAACAGAGGATAAAAAACAAGAGTTTTTGCTTTACTGTAAGCATAAAACCTTAGTTTTGGCTTTGGGTCAGATGGTTAATTTTATTAATTTTGTTTTAGTTCAGGATGCAGTAAGCGTTCTATCTCAAGCAATCGGTTATATTTGGTCATGTGTTCGCTACCAGAGGGTGCTCCCGCCTTCAAAAACGTTGCCCCAGTGCCTACCGCTAAATCACTAATGAAGTTATCGTTAGTCCCTAAGCTGTCGCCGGAGATTAAAAACGCTTTGTTGTTGTTTTTACATGCATCTATGGCTGCAAGTGTCTGACTGATGGTGCTGATATATTCAGGTTTTATAATCACGATATTAGCAATTTTTTGTAGTATTCCCCAACGAATCTTCATAGGATTAGTGCCAAATATTTGATCAGCAGCATCGTATACTGATAAAGGTAGCTGTGAACTGAGCTGTTTCCATCCCGCAGAGTCTTGAGAAGCTATAGCGTCTTGTAGGTAGGTTATATGTGGGTGCGCCTTAAGTAGAGAGTCGTAGTCGTTAATCAGCATACTCGATGTGACTGCTTGATTGTTCCAATGGTATGTTTTGGTGCTTGGGTCGTACAGATCGTTTGCTGCTACGTTAAGCCCAAATTGGTACGTTTGCTCAGGAAGTGTTTGAATTGTTTTTGCTATGACATCTAATATTTCATGAAAACTTTTGATGTCGGGAGCAAATGAACCATACTGCCCAGTGTTGGTCGATAAATTTTTAATTTCTAGAATCTTTTTTGCATGATGGTGCAGCATAATCATGCTGTGTAGTTGCTGTTGGTACGATGTGTTTTTGTGGGCAGGAAAGGCTACAACTTCTTTAATGTCTTGTAGGCTATTTGGTTGTCGGAGTTCAAACAATGATACCAAAGGTTGCGGAATTGATACCTGCGCTGTTCCTGAAATAGACTGGAGTAGTTGAAACAGCTCTATATTCTCGCTAGCAGCCTGAGCTTTAAAGAGAGCAATGCTAACTACCAGGGTTGTGTTGCTACCAAGAGCGTCGTCTGGTTGCGTAGCATGTAAATCCATTAATTGTGAATCCATGAGCAGTGCGTTGACGGGATTTTTAATTAACAGGGGGACTATGTTGTTGTTGATATATGCAATCGCTTGTTGCATACGCTGCTGTATGAGTCGATTATTGTTGTCGTACGCATATGGAGTAGCGCTTTCTGGTGTTGTAAAACCAGAAGGAATAGAACTTTTTATGATTTGACCATTGGAAAGCTCGATCGTGCATTGAATGGTTGGAAGTCCTTGAGCATTAAAAATCTCTTCAGCAAAAATTTTTTGTATTACATTCATAAATTACATTCTTTTGCGGTTTCAATTTTTTCAATCATATCGTACGTGATCTGTTCAAGCATTGTGTTGAGTTCTTGAGGGTTATACATGCAGATCGATTTTGATGTTTTTTGCGTTTTTGCTTTATGGATGCAGAGCGCAATGATTTCAGTGAGCTTTTTTATTATTTTAATACTGTGCTCTTTAGTGATTTCTGGATTATTTGTTTTTTGTTTATGGTGAATAATCAAATCGGCTAAATGCTCGGACAGTTGCGTGACGATAGTGATTGCTTCTTGTTGTGATTGCAAATCTGGCACTTCTTGTGACGCAGCAGAAATGTTGACCACGAAACAGAGCGTGAACCAAACAAAACGCTTCATGATATCTCCTTTTTGTAACAGATATTATTGAGCTTCTTGGTTGTTAGAGCAAGAAGCATGATCTGTTTTTTTAATACTTACCAGAAGAACTCTTTTTTCATTTGCTTTTGCAATGGTGAAACAAAATCCTTTATAGAAAACATGTTCGTTGTCTTTCAGGAGTCGTTGTGCATGCTCTGTTAAAAACCCACCCAGAGTTACTGCGGTTTCAACTTGGAATTGAATATTGAGTACATCTTCCAAGCGATCAAGGTCAACAGTTGCATCAACGGTCCACTCTTCGTTTTCTTTGTTGACTACAATTTTAGTAAAGCTTGAAAAACGTTCATGTTCATCGGTAATGTCACCTACGATCTCTTCAAGTGTATCTTCCAGTGTAACAAGACCAATAGTGCTACCATATTCATCAAGGACCATTGCCATGTGGATATGTTGTTTTTTAAATTCTTTGAGTAATTCACTTACTTTCAAACAATCAGGTACAAATATAATTGGTTTGACCAATTTTTTAAGATCTAAAACATTTGGTTGATGTTGCAGCGCAAGGAAAAGATCTTTTTGGTAAATAATACCAATGATGTTTTCTGGATTATTTTCAAAGATTGGGAACCGTGAAAATTGATGAGCTTGAAATAAATCTAGAATACTGTGCATGTCGCTATTAATATCCACGCTGATGATGCTGCTATTTGGAATCAGTATTTCTTTAACGTGTGTATTTTCCATGCGGAAAATATTTTGAAGCATGTGTGTTTTATCTTGTTCCATCAATCCTTTTTTCTCAATGTAATTGATTAAAAATCGGATCTCTTGCTCTGATATTATATGATCATCCGGATACTCTCCACCCTTGTGGGTGATGTAGCGAGAAATATAAAGCAGTGGTTTAGCTACAGGTCTCATGATGTAAAACATACTATTTGCAAGCCAGAGAAGTGAAGCTAGTGGATTGTCGAGTGCTTGAGCAATACTTTTAGGAATAATTTCACCAATTAAAGATACAACAATGGTACCCATGACGATACCAAGTGTGAATCCAAGTCCTTGTGGTAAATCAAAGTCTGCAAAAACGTTTTCAATAATGTTTTGTAGCAACACCGCAGTAGTGATGCACAGCATGTTTGTGGCAATCAGAATGGTCATTAAAACGTATTGCGGTTGAACCTCTAGGGTGTGTAAAAAATCTTTATATTTTGACGTTGATCGTTCAAGTTCTTTTACTTTAAACAACCGTATTGCTGTAATACTTGTTTCCATAAATGCTAGCAATGCGCACAAAGCAAGCGAACTCAAAAAAATTGCACAGTCAAACAGCAGTTTCTGAGTATAAATAGTCACGGTGTCCTTTTATCATTTTTTAAAATAATAACTATTTTTGTTTAGTATGATGCAAAGTAAACCAGAAGACAACTGTTCAAAGAAAAAGTACTCGTTTGCACGAGTACTTTTATATTATTCTTCATCAGACGAGTCGTCGATCCCTTCATCAACTTCCTCAAGATTTTGTATTTCACGATCAAAAAACGCTGCGAGTTTTTTGCTTCTTGATGGATGACGCAATTTTTTAAGAGCTTTCACTTCGATTTGTCGGATACGTTCTCGAGTTACTGAGAAATCTTTTCCAACTTCTTCGAGTGTGTGCTCAGATGCAACGTCGATTCCAAAGCGCATCTTAAGAACTTTTTCTTCACGAGGAGTTAATGTTTTAAGAACTTCTCGTATTTTTTCTTTCAAGTCGTTGTGCGCAACAGAATCTGAGAGTGATAAATCGTCTTCGCTTTCAATTAAATCTTTAATAGAAGCATCATTTCCATCACCAATTGGTGTCTCTAAAGAAATTGGTTCTTTAGAAATCTTGATAATGTTTTTGATCTTTTTCTCGTCAAGGTTTAATTTCTTCGCTAGTTCTGTGTAGGTCGGTTCGCGACCATGCTCTTGCAGGAATACGTGTTTGATCTTGTTGATCTTGTTAAGTGTTTCAACCATGTGCACAGGAACACGAATCGTTCTTGATTGGTCAGCTATTGCACGAGTGATTGCTTGTTTGATCCACCATGTTGCATAGGTAGAAAATTTGTATCCACGTTCGAATTCAAACTTTTCAACAGCTTTCATCAGTCCGATGTTTCCCTCTTGAATCAAATCAAGGAAGTGAAGTCCGCGGTTGATATATTTACGTGCAATGTTGACGACGAGTCGCAAGTTCGCTTTAGCTAGATCAGCTTTAGCTTGCTTATCTTTTAACTGACCGCGTGAGAATGCTGTGTAATATTTGATAGCAGTTTCATAGCTGAAACCGATTTCATTTTCAGTATTCTTGATTGCTTTACGCGCAATTCTTTGATTTGTTTCGATCTCTAAAATATCTTCCAAATCTGGCTCTTTGCGTTTACGCAAGAGCGTCAATTGGCTTTCAGAGTCGATTACGAATTGTCGCTTATCAGTAATCTTATTAATTAGTTTTTCTATTTTTTTACCAAGTTTTCTAATCAGTTTGTTAGAAAGCTTGATCGATAAAATAGTTTCGCTAATTTTAATTTTATTTTCTTTAATAGCAGCAAGCATCTCTTTTTTAACGGCTTCAGAGTCAATCTTGCCGCGATAGCTTTTGTAAATTTCAGATTCATTGCCGACGAACTTTTTAATCTTGTTGATGATGATAAGAAGCGCTGTGCGTTCTTCTTCGAGTTTTGGTAAATTCTCTTCATCAAATTCTGTAAATTGGATAATGTCTTTGAGCGCAATGTTTTTTTTCTGAAGACGATCGCCAATTATTAAAATTTCTTTATGAATTAGCGGAAATCTTGATAAAGCTTCTACAGATTCACGTTTACCGCTTGCGATTTTTTCAGCGATAACTGTTTCTGTTTTTTTGTTGAGTAAAGGAATTTTTCCGATATCTCTTAAATAACATTTTACGCCGTCTGCTATTTGAGGGATGTCAGGCATCTCTTTGACAACTTCACCTTCATCTTTTTCGGTGTCATCAATTTCTTCGATTTCGTCATCGTCGTCATCAAGAGTTGTTGTTGCAAGTTTGCTTTTGAGCTTTGAAGGTTCTTTATCTTCGGCTTCAAGGAAATCTTCTGTTTCATGAACGATTTGGGTACCATGAAGTTCTTCTTGAAGGATCATCTCTACGTTGCGTTTTTCAAGTTCGCGTAGAAGTTGATTTACTTCATCTTCATTAAATTTATATTTTTCCCCAACATCCATAATGGATTCATAGGTGACATAACGTTGTTTTTGGCTATCTTCAGCAATTTTTTTAATTAACCCTTGGCGGTCTTCAAGATTGATTACCGGCTTTAGGGCTTTTTTAGGGCTAGTTTTTTTCTTAATCATAAACGTCCGTTTTTGTATACCTCTGATTTTAATTGTTCAAAAACCGTAAGAAGCCTTTGAACTTCTTGCTCATTATGATTTTTTTTCGCCTGTATAAGTTTCATCTTAATAGTGCTTGTGATCGATTTCCAATATTTCTTTTGGAACTGTACCATGAGATTTTGGAACGTTTGCTCTATGGTTCCATCTCCCAGGGTAAACATCAGGCTGCGTATATAGCTGATCAGTTGCGCGTCGATCATTTCTTCTATGGCATGTGTACATGGCCCCTCATGCGTTTTTTTGTGGTCAACGATAGATTGTACTATCAAAAGAGCTTCTGATGATAAACAAGCTGTAAGCAATAGTTCATGACGCTCTGTCATTATTTGTGGATTGTATGCTAAAATTGCAATAATTTGTTGCTCAAGCTTGTTGTTTTGTGTTTCTTGAGGCTCTTTAATGGGCTTTGCTGTTATTGTTGTACCGTTATGAGGTGACATGCTGTGATTCTGATGAGCGGCATGCTTTTTAGTATACTCATTTTTTAGAATTTCTAAAGGTATTTGTAAGGATTCTGATGCTTTCATGAGCAAAACATTCTGCTTTAAACTATCCTGAACTTGTGAAATAATCTCAAGTAGCTCGAGTAGAGTTGCCATTTTGTGCTTCATGGAGTCTTGAGCAAATGTTGCTGTTTTTGCTTCTACAAAGAAATTAAATATGTCTTGTGCTTGCTCAATGTAGGGCTGAACATTGCTGTTTTGTTCTAGCATAGATGCTGGATCTTGGTCTTTTGGTAGTGTAGCAACCTTGAGATCTAGGTCGAGTTGCCAGCACGAAGAAGCAAGCCTCATGATCGCTTGTTTTCCTGCCGGGTCAGCATCATAGAGTAAGTAAATTGTTTGAGCGTGTTTAGCGAGTTGTTGTAAATGCTCAGATGAACAGGCAGTTCCCAGCGTAGCTACTGAATTTTTAAATCCATGTTGCCACAAGGCAATAGCATCCATGTATCCTTCAACAATGATAGCGGTTTGTTTTTTTTGGATTTCATGTTTTGCTCCATCGAGCGCGAACAGTATTTTGCCTTTTTTAAAATAAGAAGAGTCCATCGAGTTGTAATATTTAGGTCGTGTATCATCAGGCATGAAGATACGGCCTCCAAAACCACAGACTTGTCCTAAATGTTCTTTGATGGGAAAAATAATTCTGTTTTCATAGGGTGAGTATAGGCCCTGTTTTCCATTTAGTAATATATTTGCATCAATTAAATCTTGAGATGAAAACCCCTGTAAAGTTACATACGACATAAGTTGTTGAATGTTGCGGCTTCCTCCTGGGAAAAAACCGATCATGAAATGTGCAATGGTAGGAGAGGAAATATTTCTTTGTTGTAAATATGATGCAGCAAGTGGATGCTTAGGAAGCATTGCGTTACACCAGTTCGTAACGGCGCTACATAGTTGGTAATAGTTCTTAGATGCTTGTAGTCCTGGCTGCTGTTGCTGTATTTCTTTAGGCACTTCTAGGTGGTAGCGTTGTACCAGGTGTTGCGTTGCTTCAAACGCAGAGAGATGCTCTATTTTTTCAATAAAATTAATGACATCGCCCGTTGCGTGACAACCAAAGCAATAATAAATATTTTTATGAGGGCTTACGGTAAACGAAGGTGTTTTTTCATGATGAAAAGGGCAACGACCTTTCCAGTACAAAGATCCTGTTTTTTTCAGTCCTGTATATTGTTCTATGACGCTTAAAATATCAACATTGTTTTTTATAAAATTAAATAGATCCATAATTTTTTTTCGGAAAACATTTAAGGGCTATTATGCCACTGATAGCGCAGATGCACAGTGCAACTGCGATCCATTGATTGGTTGATAAATATGATACCGGTCCTGATGATGCCCACCAGGTTCTGTCCCATCGCCAAAAATCAACGGTAAACCGTTCTATGCTCACCAGTGTTAAACACGAACAAAGCAGTATGCCTGGTTTTTTTGCGACACGTTGCAGATAAAAATAAAGCAGTAAAAAAATGATGAAAAGAATAGCGCTACTGTACAGCTGTGTTGGATGCAGTGCTATGTGAAGTGGCGCCATATGTTCTGGATCACGATAGATTACAGACCACCATGCATTTGTTGTTTGACCGTAACAACATCCTGCAAAAAAACAACCCAGTCGACCAAAGCTTTGTACGAGTGGCGCATATATTGCAATACGGTCACTGTAGGTTAAAATTGGAATTTTTTTGTACCATAAGAATGCAAACATTGTGACTACAATCCCGATGATAGTTCCTAGAATAGAAAAGCCTGGCTCCCAAAATTTAAAGAGCAAAGCAAAGTTTTGGTAGCTGATATCTTCACTGAGCATGCATAAAAATCTACCGCCTAAATAACCCCCAAGTATCATATACTGTAGTGATACTGCCAGATCATGTTGGCTCATCAGCTGTTGTGCTTTTTGATCTTTGTGGAGTAACCAGAGCGCGATCATAATTCCAAGAGCAATACATACTCCATAAGCATGGATTGAAAAAGGCCCCCAAAAATGTAGTACTATTGGACTCATGCTTAATTCTCCGATACTAATACGCGTTGAATTTGTTCCCATTCTTGTGATGCTGCTTTTAAATTCTGTTCCGCTTGTTGTACTTCTAAAGTGAGTATATCAAATTCTTTAGAGCCGTACTGATGATCACCCATTTTTTCTAAAAGTTCAGCCATCTGTTGTTCGAGTTTATTGATTTTGTTTTCAAGATTTTTTGATCTTTTCTGAAGCTCATACAGATCTTTATCTGATTCTGGTTTGCTTACAGATGCTATTGTTTTAACTTCTGGTTTAGCTGCTTTCGAAGCTTTATGTTTTACTGCTTCTTTTACTGCTAAGTATTGGTCGTAGTTGCCAGAATATATGGTAACACCTTCTGGTGTTAGTTCTGCTATTTTTGTCGATAGTCGGTTTACAAAATCTTGATCGTGAGATACGAACAGAATTGTGCCTTGAAATTGTTTCAGAGCGTTTAAGATAACCTCTTTAGATTCAATATCAAGGTGGTTTGTTGGTTCATCAAGTAGGAAAAAGTTTGCGTTGCTCAGTATTACTTTTGCCATCGCAACACGGTTACGCTCTCCTCCGCTAAGTACTTTTGTTGGTTTGTAAATGTCGTCACCAGAAAAGAGTAAAGCACCCAGTGTTGCACGTATTTGAGATTCTGGAATACGTGGACATGAGTCAGTGACTTCTTGAATGATTGTTTTATTTGGATTTAAAACTTTTTCTTGGTCTTGATCGAATAGTGCAACATCTACGTTGTGCCCCAAAGAAATAGTGCCTTTTTGTAAAACTAATTTTTTTGCGATCAAATTAAACAGAGTTGTTTTACCAGTTCCGTTAGGAGCGATAAGTGCAATTTTATCTTCACGCTCAACTTCAAATGAAACGTTATCAAAAAGTTTTTTATCAAAGGAGTATGAAACATCTTTGATGGTTGCAACATATTGCCCTGAGCGTTGCGGTGTGAGTAATTTTAGATTCATGGTTCGTGGCCCAGTGGCGATTTCGATGCGCTCAATTTTGTCGAGCTTCTTCATCATGCTTTGCGCCATAGTTGCTTTGGTCGCACTTGCTTTAAATCGATTGATGGTTTTTTCTTTTTGTTTTATTTCGCGCTGTTGTTGCTCATACGATTGAAGTAAAAATTCATCGCGTATTTTTTTCTGCTCGATGAAATAACTGTAGTTACCATGGTAAATCGTTAATTTACCTTGTGATAATTCAAATGTTTTTTCGCAAGCCTTGTCTAAGAAGTAGCGATCGTGACATACGAGTAAATAACCAAAAGATCCATTTTTTAAGAAATGTAAAAACCAGTTTTTTGCGGTAATGTCTAAGTGGTTTGTCGGTTCATCAAACAGATAAAAATCAGCTTCTTGTAGAAGTAATTTTGCCAATACAATACGCATACGCCATCCAACGCTGAGTTGAGATACGCTTTGTTGTTGTTTGTTTTTATCAAAACCAAGTCCGGTTAATATTTTCTGTGCATTTGCTTTTTTTTCATCGAAATTATTTTCGATTAGTTCGTGTTCGATTTCAGCATAACGCATGACATCGGCTGCACTTGGATTGTCGTTGATAATTAGCTCAAGAGCAGTTTTTTCTTCAGCCATAGCTTGGAGTTCAGAAAGTACAGACAGTGTTTCATCAAGTGCGCTTTTTTCAGATGTGATGACAACTTCTTGTGGCATGTATGCTACTTTGCATCCGCGTTGTATTTCGACGTTGCCTTTGTCGATTTCGCATTGGTCAGCGATCACTTTAAGCATAGTAGATTTACCGGTACCGTTGCGACCAACGAGGCCAACGCGATCTTCTGGCTGCATAGCAAAGGACACGTTATCAAAAATAACTTGACCACCAAATTGTAGTGTGACGTTTTTAACAAAAATCATATTTTTATCCCAATATCTGGTTTGCGAGCGAGTAAGATAAGCAGTGCGATGGCTGCAGGTGTCATCCCGGAAATAAGCGTAGCTTGACCAATAGTTGCGGGTTTATGACGCAATATTTTTTGTTTTATTTCGGTTGAGAGTCCTGCTGCATTTAAAATAATATTATCTGCAGGTAATGCTAAATGTTTAAATTTTTCTGCTTTTTCGATCTCTGCGACTTCGCGTTTAATGTAATCTTTATATTTTACATGTGAAAGAATGGACAGTGCATTTCTGCTGGTCGTATGGTACCCCAAAGCTATTGCTAGATCTTGAGCTGACAACTCTTGTTCGAGCAGTACAGCAAGTTGTGAGTTGTTATATTTGACATTGATCTCAGCAATTATGAGTTCAAGTTCCGCTTGCTCTGTTAAAAACTGCTGATAAATCTCTTCGTCGATCAGGCCTAGGTTGTATGCTTTTGGCATAAGTCGAGCGAAGGCGTTGTCTTGTCGTAGAATCAACCTTCGTTCTGCGCGTGATGTAAACATTCGATATGGTTCATCAACACCTAGACTTACCAGGTCGTCAATCATAACGCCGATATAGCTTTCATGACGATGGAGAATTAAAGCGTCTTTTTGCTGGTGCTTAAGAGCCGCGTTGATTCCTGCGATAATTCCTTGTCCAGCAGCTTCTTCGTATCCTGTTGTTCCGTTGATTTGTCCCGCTAAAAATAGCCCTGCAATGTTTTTAGTTTCCAAGGAGTGTTTGAGTTGATCTGGATGTACAAAATCATATTCGACAGCGTAGCCAAACTTTGCAATCGTCACATTTTCAAATCCTTTGATAGATTTGATAAAAGCATATTGCACATCTTCTGGCAGTGATGTTGACATGCCGCTTGGATATACTTCAACGTACTCGGCTGTTTCAGGCTCGACAAAAATATGGTGGCTCGTTTTATCTGCAAATCGAGAGATTTTATCTTCTACCGAAGGGCAATAACGAGGACCAACGCCTTTAATGTTTCCGCTGTACATTGCTGACTTGTGTAGGTTGTTGCGAATGATTTCATGTGTCGTTTCATTGGTGTGTGCAATAAAACAGTCTCGCGTATTGACTACGGTTTGTGGTTTTAGTTCATACAGGCTATCAAGGGGCTCTGTTTCCTGTTTTTCAAGTTGTGAAAAATCAATGGTGTTAGTGACTAAACGAGGTGGCGTTCCTGTTTTCAGGCGACCTAGTTTGAGATTAAGCTTTGTTAAAAAGTTTGAGAGTTTTGTGGCAGCTTTTTCATCACGACGTCCTGCTGGATAGTTTTTTTCTCCAACATGAATGAGGCCATTGAGAAATGTACCGGTTGTTAAAATGACCTGTTTGCTATGGTAGATATTGCCTGACTCTGCGCGTATACCAACGACTTCATTGTTTTCTACCAATATTTCATCAACCATTTCTTCAGCGATCGTGATGTTTGGTGTGTTTTGCAATGTTTGGCTTGCCAGGGCAGAGTATGCATCTTTGTCGATTTGCAATCGAAGTCCCTGAACAGCGGGTCCTTTTTTGGTATTGAGCATGCGAGCTTGTAGGTAGGTTTTGCTGCATAGTTTTGGCATGAGACCGCCAAGAGCGCTGATTTCAAAAACAATATGTCCTTTACCCAAGCCACCAATTGAAGGATTGCATGGCATAAGACCCATTTTATTTTTGCTCAGTGTTAGCAGTAGTGTGTTACAGCTCATCTTTGCAGCAGCCCAAGCAGCTTCAACGCCAGCATGACCACCACCAACGATGATGACATCGAAAGATTGATTTTGCATAATTAATTTTTTTTAAAAAATACGATATAGCATATGGTATAATATAAATTATACTGCAAAGTTACAGTTAGTACAAATTAGACAAAAAAATACGAAGTTGATTATTTTCAACTTCGTATTTTTTGAATTATTCATTCAGAAAAGCTTCGTGTAACCTCCGCTTCCCTCTGTCACTACTGTGGATTTTTATTGTGTGATAAACGGCTTAATTTTAGCTGGAACGTGATCGAGAATTAAATTTTTAGTTTTCTCATCAAGGTTTGCTAGAATGATGCGGACGTGTCCTACCATTACAAGCATGTTTTTCGTATTTAAGTTTTTGATAGCAGTTTGCAATTTTTTATATTGCTCTGTGTCTGGAGCTGTACTTAACACTTCGAGCAAATCTACTTTTATTTCTTCAAGTATTTTTACAAGAGCTGCGTTATCGTTTGAAGGAGCTGTTCCTGCAAGCGACGAGATCTTTGTTTGCACGATGTTATGAATCTTAGATTGAATATCGTCATTTGAAAAAACTTCTGTTACATACACTCCTAAGCCAAGGACGGTCAGCAGGAAAATCTTACTTAAAGATTTCATAATAACACCTCTTTGTTTAGGGACTATTTCTTTTTTAATCATGTACTCAGGTTACCCTATGCCCCTTTGTTGGTCAAAAGGGGGGGGCGTTTTTATAGAATATGTTTGAAATCTTTCGATTGAGAGGGTACTATGAATTACAATAAATGGTTTAAATAAAGGACTTTATGCTGTATTTTGTCGGAATGCACCTTGCTCAGTCATGCTCTTTAGCACATGTTATTCACTATATTTCCTTCAGGGCCATCATGGGGCTTTTGACCACATTTGTGCTCTCAGTGGCTCTTGGCCATCGATTTATAGCACTTTCTGGCAGAATATTTCAAAATTCAGCTCGTCCATTTACTCCTCAGTCCCATCAGGAAAAGGGCTCTACGCCAACGATGGGAGGGTTGTTTATGTTAGGTATGGTTTTTTTGAATATGTTGCTCTGGTGTGATTTATCGAAGCCTGAGGTATGGATTTTGGCGCTTTGCATGCTTCTTTTTGGCGCAATAGGCTTTTTAGACGATGTTTTTAAGGTTTTATACAAAAAAGGCATTTCTGCGCGCTTAAAATTTAGATTACAGCTCATTTGCTCCCTGGTGGTTGCTTTATCCTGGATATGGCTCAAAGCTCCGTCCTGGGTCATTTATGCCCCCATTCTTAAGGGGTTTGTGCTGCCGGTTGGATATCTATTAATTCCATGGATTATGTTTGTCGTTATAGGAACGAGTAATGCAGTAAATTTGACCGATGGGCTTGATGGGCTGGCTACTGGAGCGCTGTTGATTAATTTTGTATTCTTTTCAGGGGTAGCATATATGGCTTCCCATGCTGAGTTTGCATCGTATTTGCATATACCTTACACGGGATGCAGCGAGGCTGTGATTGTGGGGGCAATCCTGATAGGCGCTATGCTTGGTTTTTTATGGTTTAATGCCTATCCGGCAGAGATTTTTATGGGAGATGTTGGATCATTGCCTCTAGGAGCAGTTCTTGCAATGCTTGCGCTTGTTTCAAGGCAGGAGTTATTGTTGCCGATAGCAGGGGGTCTTTTTGTTATGGAAGCGCTTTCTGTTATTATTCAGGTCGCGTCGGTAAAGATTTTAGGAAGAAGAATGTTTAAGATGGCGCCACTTCATCATCATTTTGAAATGATTGGGTGGAAAGAGTCAAAAGTGACAATACGTTTCCATATTGTCACTTTGATTTTATGTCTTTGTGCGGCAATTTGTCTTAAGGTGCGTTAATTTATGAGTTTGTTGCAGAGAGCTTTTGTCGGATAAGTGCGTGATATGAACTGTAGGTGTCTTTTGCGTATTGGATTAGTCCTGTGCGCGCAGGATTGTCGTTTGCGGGTTGCGCAAATTCTTTGCGATTCCACCAATTTCTGATTCTGCCAGGTACTAATTGTGCTGGTTCTATTTCTTTATTGTGATTTCCGTAACATATCGCATCAACAATTGGTTGTGCTATTTTGTAACCACGGTCAGCTGCTTGTTTAGTTAGCGCTGCTGCGCCAGTAGTTGCACCAACAACGTTTTCTGCAAATTTTTCTATCAGGATAGGGCTATTTGATAAACCACCCTTACATAGATCGTTTAAACTTGATTCTTTCCAGCCCCGACCATACGCATCTGCGCTGAAGTATGTAAGTACCGCTAAGGCTAGGTTGCGTCTCCAGTGACGATACGATTGGACCGTATATTCTAATCTTTTTCCGGTTACATATGAGTGCAGGTGGGCAATGCGAGCTAAATATTCGAGTTCTGTAAGAATTTGTGTGGCAGTTGGACTGTTTTCACTGATCCAGTTCATAGGGTTAATCCATTTTATAGGATCCATCCAGCTATATTTAATACCAGTTACAAAGATACTTTGCCAAGGGCGATATGATCCAAGCGCGTATAGATCGTAATGATATCTGTGCATCAGGGCTTTTTCAAAAGCTTCGATGACAGCGATTGCTTTTTCCCCGTCAGTAGACTGTTGTACTTTTTGGATAATTTGTTGTGATGAAAATGGAATGTTTGCTTGTGTAATAGGAATATTGAGGAACTCTTTGATCGTTTGAGCCTCTGCTTGAAACTGTGAGTTGTTTAGGATTGTATCCATTATGACTCCGCGCTGTGTTGCATTATCGTGTAACTGTAAGTTACCTGGTGCGGCAAAAACCGGCGGTAACAGTGCTGCGGCTGGTATTGCTACTATGCTTGAACACAGCAACATACCAAGTAGAAATTTTTTCATGGTAACCTCCATAAAATGATTAACTATATTATAAATGCTACCAACTCTTTTTTATGCTTTAAGTGTGCCTTGTTTTGTGTTTTTGTGCAAAAGCATCGGGGTATTTTAGCGGTGACAAGGTATTGCTTAAGCAAAGAAAAAGGCCTTGGTTTTATCCAAGGCCTTTCGTTTAAATTCTATTGAACTATGCTATTAATCTTGCAAACAGTCCAGCGCTTTCTGGTTTGACTGCTTGAGTAGCAACTTGAGGAGCAGTAGCTTTTGCAGTTGGAGTGTATACAGCACCTGGAGTAATACACCATTTTAGAAGTGTACCTAGGTAACCTGAATTATAGTATGCATATGAAACTGTAGCAGGAGTTGCTTTAATTGCTAGAACAGCTATAGCAGCTGCAATAACTCTATTTGTCCAGTTTTTATTAGCCTTTGTTAAAAGACCACTAATTGGTTTCTTAACCATATTGTTCCATACGCTGTATCCAGATATTCTCTCTTTTTGTTCAGCGATAGTTTGTTGTAGCTTTACAAGGTCTTTACATGTTGTGTTTTGGCACTTTGTAAAGAAGTTTGCAAAAGCTGTATCTTTATATAATTCGAATAAATCATCAGCTTCTTTATTTAATGCGTCATACGCAGCTAAGATGCTTTCTTTAGCGCTTTCTTGTAAGTCTTGCGGTGCAATGTTTTGCAATGAAGATATAAGCGTTGCTACAGAAGCATTCAGCTTAGTAAGGCGATCTGCGCGAGGTGCTACAAGTCCACCCTTTTGGATGTTTGCAAGAACCTGTGCGACGATATCATGCACTTGAGCTGTTTGTGCGTGTGTTTGTGGATTTGCTACTACGTGTCCTTGTGTAGGTACGTTGCCTTTTACAGCAAGTTTGAAAGCTGGTGCAAATGAGATAGCTGATATTGAAAGAAGGGCGGTTAATAATAACTTTTTCATAATGTAACTCCTTATTTTTTTTTACTTTTATTTGAAAGTTATTACTAGAATGCCCGATATACCTTTTAATGTAAAAAGCCCTTGGCTACTTTTTCTGGCAGGCCCAGTACATCAGCGTTCCCAGGAGAAGTAGGCTCGTAAATAGGTATAAAGAAACCGTACTGTATTGGTAAGCGCTCATGAGACAGGAAACTATGAATCCAGAGCATGTTATAAGAGATAATGTCCCTAAAAGCCTTGTCTTAGGGTTAATGCGCAGGAAAGCGATGCTGCTGATGGTATACATTACGGTGCCACCAAGGGTGGATATTTGTTGTAATGCGAGCTGATTTCCCCCGGTAAACATTAAAAATAAGGCACAGATCAGGCCTTCTGCAAAAACGGCGGTTTGTGGCGCAGAATGTTTATTGAGCGTTACGATAGCTTTATCTGCAAAAGTATGATTGTTTTGCGCTAGGGTGTACAAATTCCATGCATTCGAGAATAAAATGCCGTATGCGGCACCCATGGCAGAGAACCCTATAAGAAAGCTTATGGCTGTTGTTAACTTCGCTTGTAGCCATAAATTTGTTGGCACTAGCTGCATTAAATAGGGGTATGCTTGGGTGTAATCGCCAATATTTGCAATATTTGGCATTAACATCATGCCAATGAGCGTCTGGAATGCGATATAAATTAAAATAATTGAGAAAAACGAATAGAAAATAGCTTTAGGAGCGTTAACTTGAGCGTTTTCTATGTTTCGACTTACAGAACATGCTGCTTCAAAGCCAGAAAAGCAATATAGTACGCTTGGAAGCGTGAATATAAAGTTCATATAAGGTGCTGTGAAAGGGAATAGGCTGAAGAGTTCAATGTCACAATGGTAGATTCCAAGGATGATAAGCAGAATCATGGGTATTGTTTTAGCTGACGCAAAACATTGTTGAATTATAATGCCTGTTCGTAAATTCTGACAGTTAAGGTACATGTATAAAGCTAAAATACCAAGGCTGATGGCGAGTGGGTGGATATCAGCAAATGGATAAGGTAAGAGCTGTTGTAAAAAACGAGTTACTACGTGTAAATATAGGGCCACAGACGCAAGTTTACCAAAGAAGTAAGACCAACAGCTGATGAACCCCAAAAATGGGCTCATGGGGCGTGCAAATGCGTAAAATCCACCAACTGGGTACATTTGAGCTAATTGTGCAAATGTAAAAATAAGAGGGAATGTAAAACAGCCGACCAGTAGATAAAGCAAACCTCCCAGTAGTTGTAGCTTTTGGGTAAGGATTGCAATATTGATAAATATTCCAGCACCCGCCATAATGTTAAGATTCATCAAAATGGCTGATTTTAGCGATATTTTTTGGCTGTTCATGGTCATTCCTTTATGTCACCTTCAAGCCTGATGTGTATTGTTGTAGCTATTAAGGCTTGGATTTATGGGCGCTCGATTTTATTAACGTATTCTATACAGATTGCGATTTTAAGTACATAGCGATACTACCTGCTACTGCCGCATTGAGGCTCTCGATCTTTCCTGGCATTGGTATTGTCATGCGATACGTGCATGCCTGAATAACATCGCGTGGAAGTCCTTGGCCTTCATTTCCAATGATTAGGATTGATTTTTGGAGTGGTAGTTCTTCTGGTTTTTGTCCTGAAGAGACAACCAGAGCACATATCGGAATATTGGCAATGACTTTTTGAACTTCTTGCCATGATGTTTGATATATTTTAAGCGATGCGAGTGATCCTGTAGTAGCCTGTATAACCTTTGGATTGTAAACGTCGACAGTATCGATTAAATACAGAGCTTCCAGATTCATCGCGGTTGCCGTTCTGATCATGGTACCCAAATTTCCTGGATCTTGAATTCCATGTAAAATGACGGCGTTGCTTGATGCTGCCAGCTCATGATTTGGAATTGCAAAGATACCAATGATACCCGCTGGAGTTGTCATGGTGCTGACATGCTCCATGATCTCTTCGGTTATTAAGTAAACTTCTTCGATTAAGAAGTCATTTTGATGGGCCATGTAAATTGGCTCAGTCATGAAAACAGCCTTTAGATCGTATCCTGCTTGCATAAGCGTTAAACAGGTTTTGATACCTTGAGCAATAAATTCATGGTTTTGAGAGCGGTAATTTTTATTTTGTAGTTGTACCAGGTGCTTAATTTTAGGATTGTGAAAAGACTGAATAATCATAGGTCTCCTGCAAGGATTTTTTCTCTATAGTGCTGCATTAAACGGTTCATATGGGCAATGTTGTGAATAGTTGCAAGAGTGTGACCTGCTGCTTCTTTTGCTTTAAATAGATGATAAATAAAGCTGATAGAATAGTTTTTACAGGTATAACAATCGCATGTTGCGTCAATTGGGCTGAAATCATACTTCCAGATACTTTGGTTAATTTTTTTAGTACCTTGCCATGTCATGATATGACCATGTCGGGCACATTTTGTAGGATGCGAGCTATCGAACGTGTCGATTCCCAGCGGAATAATAGCATCAATTGAGGGAAGGTCTGCAATACCAAGTAAATGGTTTGGTTTATCGTGGGGAAGAAGTGGTACGGTATACTGCAGCATATCAATCATCTCTTGTCTGTTTTTTCCTACGCTACCACCAATGGCAAAGCCATCAAATGGTAAGTTTGTAAGCACCTTGCAGCTTTCTTTGCGAAATTCAGGGATGATACCACCGTGAATGACGGCATAGATAGCTTGTTGCGCCTTGTTGGTAAGATGTTGCTGTAGTGAGCGCGCTTCCCATCTGTGCGTGCGATCAAGCGATCTTTTAAGCGCACGATGATCGATGTGATACGGTGGAAGTTCGTCAAAAGGAATGATAATATCTGCGCCGAGTTGTTTTTGAGCTATAATTGAGCTTTCTGGAGTGAGCTGTAGTAGTGACCCATCGCGATAAGACCGGAATGTTACGCCATCTTCAGTTATTTTGAGTACTGAGTTTTTTTGATCTTTTTGTCCCTTGCTTTTCAGTTCACTTGCAACGCCACCATAGGCTAAACTAAAGACTTGAAAGCCTCCAGAGTCGGTAATGATTGGTTGTTTTCTGCCAATAAAGCTATGCAGGCCGCCAGCTTGGGCTACAACATCAGGACCAGGATGGAGCAAAAGATGGTAGGTGTTACAAAACATCAGTTGTTGATTGAGTTGTGATAGCAAGACGTTATCGAGCGCTTTGAGTGTTCCATTGGTACCGACGGCAACAAAGCTTGGAGTATCAATAATTCCGTGTGGAGTATGGATTCTTCCAACGCGAGCACGAGATTTCTTGGATTGATAAATAATTTCGAAATAAAAGTATGGGTTCATATGTTTTAGCTATTAACAGAGTTTGTTTTTTTATATAGTATAACACAATGTGTTTGTTTCTCATATGCTATCTTTTTAGGGAAGATAATGCCTATTTATATGCTTTTTTTTATGATTTTAAATTTAGTAAATATTGCCTTGCTGGGTAGTGATGACGCTGATGTACCACGAGTTCGAAAGCGAGCTCGAAACGGTAGTGCAATAGTATGCCCTGATAATGGTTATGATGCCGATTCTGATGAAAGTGATATTCAAATATGTGTTGATAAGCAAGAGCGGGCAGTACTTCCAGGAAGTGGGGTGCGTCGTCTTGATGATGATGTTGCGTCAGGTTTGCGTTTACTGGGGCATGTGGACGTTGATTATGTGCCACATCCACATAAATCATTGGGGCAGCAATATGATGCTATCATGAACACTCAAGCAGGGCTTATTCAAGAGAGAATGTGTATGTTGTTGGGGGTTCCTGTTTCGTACTTTGTGCAAAAAAATAAAATGATCTATCAAAAGGCAAGTCAGTTGAGAGGGATTGTTTTTTTAAATACAGGAATGTGTAGTCCAGAAGGTAAGGTCGCGCCTGCTCATGTTAATAGTTATCAGCATGGCATGATTCGTGTGCACAGAGATGGTAATGATGTGATCTGTAAGCACTATGAAGAACATTTGGGCAGGTTGTCACCATCTTCTTGTCAGCGTATCTTGGTATGGTTAGCAACATTTCGACAATTGCTACAAGAGCAACAAGTTTTGATGGAACGTGAACCGCAAAGCAAAAAGGCAGTAGAAGAGTTGTGTGAATTGTATCGACTTGAAAGGGTTGCCCAGCGTTGGAGTAAGGCGTTTCTCGATATTGGTATGTGTTATCAAGCGCGAGAAGAAACAGAGCAAGCTTTTTTGAGTCAGCAAGTAGTTGCACCTGTAAATTACATACAGGCTTATCTGGGAAATAAAGCGGCGCACCGAAAGTTTATGGCAGGTTATGATCCAGTAAGTGCCTGGAAGGTGCATACTATTGTGCAAGATTTTCACAACAGCGCTTTAACGATTCAGCAGCGACAAGCTCGGTTTAACCGTCGTCACCAAGAAGGTCCAACCAGAGCAGAAATAGCGGAATATGAAGAAGAGCGTTTTGGAGAATAATTATGATGCTTCGTTAACTATAGGATGATTAGATCTTGTTTTAAGCTTTTTCACATGAGCTTAAAGCTTGAATTTGTTCCTTTGTTAGCCATGTATGATTAACTTCTTTTAATTGTTCACTGCTTAGTAAACATATTCTGTCAGGGGAAAGAAAAGCAGCTTGTCGGTCATTGTTTTTGATGCATTCACGAAAAAATTCTTGATCGGGTAAAGATATAATTGTTTGAAACTGCTGCAATGTAAATTGAGAGACATTGTTATCATTCATTCTCTGAGCTAGACTTGCATCAAAACTTTCAATCTGTTGTGCGCTCAGTTTTGCAATATTAACACAGTTGATGACGTATCGCGTTTTGTTTGCGATATATTGTTGTAAGTCTGTCACTTGCGATGATAGTTCTTGCTCTTGAGCGAGTAACGTTTCTTTTTCTTGGGTGAGTTGTTTTTGTACTATGGCATCTTGAGCTGCCTCTATCTGTACGGTAATTCGCTCTATTTGCTTAAACAGCTGGGTGTTTCTTGTGACAAATTTGGATAAATTCTGGTTGGGCTCTATGAGATCTTGGTCTTTGATAGCTAAAGCAAGTATGTTCGTTGATAATATTTGTATTGTATCAGCTGGTAAGTTATAAATCTGCACGTCATGTAAGTCTACAATGTTTTTACCAAGAGTGTTTATTTGTTGTGGAGATAAATACTTGGTATTGATTTGATGGAGGATGGGTTTTGACCACATGATAGTTAACATGGGTAATGCTTGGGTTTGTAGTTGATTAAAATCAGATATAGGAAACATTAAAAGTGCGAATGAAGGTAACTGGGAAATATGACTTGGAGACGCCAGTATCATTAATTGATCATGAGTAAATAATTTTAATTGCTCTGAGCTAAATTCTTGTAACTGCTTAAGGCTTATAGATTCTAGTTGAGTATCTGTTAATTTTGATATTATTTGTGCGCTAAAAATGCTTGGCGGTAAATAACCAATTTTTTCTGGGGTCATTAACGTCAGGAATTGATCCGGTTTTAGCTGTTGAAGTTGTAGCGCTGTAAAAGAGTGTATTTGATCAAAAGTTAAAGATTCTAGCTGTGTGTTTGTTAGTTTCTGCAGAGCCTGAGTGTTAAGGTATTTAAAATACGGTGTAACTATTGGCGGTAAAGCTTTGCCGCTTTCAATGAGAGGCATGACGATATTGTTACAGAATGCGAGTTCTTCTGCATGTTGAATTTTAAATCTGCCTTGCTTTTGACCGTATAGGATCTCTGCTTGTTGCAGGAGGATATCATCAACTAGAGTTTCTGAGTAGTGGGTGTTTTTTAATTGTAGAAATTTTGCATCTTTTAAAAGCTGAGCTAGCATTTGGGCTCTTATGTTTTTTTGTTGCTCCGACAAATAGTTGGTGTCGAGCTTGAGGCGAGGGTGAAATTCTTCTCCGCGGCCAAATAAACTTTCAAATGTAGATAGTCCTGGTAAGGAGAATACCCTTTGTAAGTCTTGAAAGGAGTGTATGTTTAAAGTTATATAATAACCAATGTCTGAGTGTACTATATAATCTAAAGCTCGAGCTCCACGCGGCATTTTGGAGGTATATATTTTTTGATAGAATCGTTCAAGTACCGTTCCCGCAAAAAGAGAGTAGCCATAACTAATTCCATCTTTGTCTCCTAGTTTAAAATCAACATACTCGTGTCTATCTATCGTTGGTTTATCTTCAGGCATATTGTTTTCATTTGTTGTATATCCATTGGTTCCTCGGAGTAATGTAAATTGATTGTTGATGAATACTTCTTCTTCCGCTTTCAAATATTTTTTGATAATACTTAGCCATGCATCTTCATAAATACTAAAATTATGACCTGTTAAGGCCTTATATAAAGTATTTGTTTTCAGTGAAGATATTTCTGTGGGAGTGTACGTCATAATTCTTAAATCTTGACCGAAAGATATGTTGTTGGTGAGGTTGGGAGTAATTTGTTTAATGAAATTTTCAACAAACTGCTCATTGCCACTATATTGCGTGACAAATACGCCTTGTTGTCGATATGTGGTTAATAGTTCGTCACATATATTAAATAAATAATTTTGTACAAAAAATACTTGCAAAGCAGCTCGTTTTTCTTCATTTTTTAGATGTTGGAGTTTTTCATTCACTATTTCTTCTGTCATGTGCTTTACACAGTAGGATAGAGTTTTTAATTCAAAAATAGTTGTAGGAATCCAAACACTGCCATATTGATTATCAGACAAGGTTTCTACTTTTTGTGTTATAAAGTCAGACAAACCTTTGGTGATAGAACATGCGTGATCATAGTCCTGTTTTTCTTGATGCTTAAAGCTATTGTAATATTTTAAAACGGTTGGCCATTGGTAACGAACAATAGTGTTTTCATAGAGCTCTATGAGTTTTGTTTTTTCATCATCGCTGAGGGTTTTATAATTTAAAGGTGCGATTTTATCAGCATCTTTTTTATATAAAATGAATTCTGGTTTAATGGTACTTGTTGCGATTATCAGAAGAATGAGTAAGCGATTGACTAAAAACATATTATTCTCACCGATCCAGTTATAGATTCGTTAACGATACGTTGATGTTATGACAATATGCAATATTTATCATTTCTTGTGGGTTATATCATGTTTGTAGAATACAAATAAAGAGATGGTTGTTGTGTTAAGCTTTTTTACATGTATCTAAAGCTTGAATTTGTTCTTTAGTTAGCCATCCATGATTAACTTCTTTTAACTGTTCATCCCTGAGTAAGCATATTTTGTCAGGGGAAAGAAAAGCCGTTTGTCTGTTTTGAGTATTGATACATTCACGGAAAATATCTTGATTTGGTAAATCTATAATTTTTTTAAACTGCAGCAATGTAAATTGAGATAGGTTGTCATCATTCATTTTCTGCGCCAAGAGAGCATCAATGCTGTCAATCTGTTGTGCGCTCAGTTTTGCAATGTCAACACAATTGATGACGTATCGCTTGTGTTGTTTAATAAATGCTTGTCGGGTTGTTATTATTTGTGATAGATGCTGTTCATAAAGGAGCATTTGTTTTTTTCTGTTGTTGAGATCTTCTTTTTTATTGCTGTCTTGAGTTGTGTTTATTTCATTGGTAATGTGCTCTATATCTTGAGACAGCTGGGCATGTGATCGAGTAAAATTTGTATAATCCATTAAGGACATGCTGAGTTCTTCATTGTACAAGGGTAAAGCAAGTATGTTTGTTGGCAATATCTGTATTGCATCAGCAGGTAAATTATTAATTTGAACTTCGCTTAGGTATTTAATGTCTGTATCAAGAAGCTGTACTTGTTCTAGAGATAGGTCCTTAACGTTGATGCGTTGTAATGTGTTTGCATAAAAGTATGTGTATTGATACGTCTTTAATTTTGGAATATTTATTGCTTGGGTTTGTGATTGAGTGAAGCTAGATATTGGAAAAGACAGAAGTGTATATATAGATAGTTGGGAAATATGATACGGGGATGCGAGTATTATTAATTGATTATGAGTGAATAATTTTAATTTCTCTGAGCCAAAGTCTTCTAATTGCTTAAGGCTTATAGATTCTAGTTGATCTTTGGTTAGTGTTGATATTATTTGTGCATCAAAAATATCTGTAGTTAAATATCCGATTTTTGCAGGAGTCATTAATATTTGTAATTGATCTGGTTGTAGTTGTTGTAGTTGCGTCAAAGTTAAAGAGCTTATTTGATCAGGAGTTAAAGATTCTATTTGGTCAGGAGTTAAAGACTCTAATTGTGATTTTGTTAGTTGCTGGAGATCTTGAGCATTAAAATATTTAAAATAAGGAGTAACGATTGGTGGTAATGGTTTACCACTTTTAATAAGGGGAATGATGAAGGTTTTATAAAAATCGAGTTCTTCTTCGTGTTGAATTTTAAACCTACCTTGCTTTTGACCGTATAGGATCTCTGCTTGTTGCAGGAGGATATCATCAGCTAGAATTTCTGAGTCGCGGGTTTTTTTTAATTGTAGAAATTTTGCATCTTTTAAAAGTTGAGCTAACATTTGGGCTCTTATGTTTTTTTGTTGTTCCGATAAGTTGTTTGTATTGAGCTTGAGGCGAGGATGAAATTCTTCTCCGTAGCCAAACAAACCTTCAAATGAAGATAGATCTGGTAAAGAGAAGATTTCTTGCAGGGTTTGAAAATCCTTGATGTTTAAGGCGACATAATAACCAATTTCTGAGTGTACTATATAATCTAAAGCTCGAGCTCCCCACAGCTCTTTAGTGTTAGGGTTTTCTGCGTTCTCATCGCATGATCGTTCAAAGACAGTACCCGCAAAAAGATAGTAGCCGTAACTAATACCACGTAGGCTGCCTAGTTTAAAATCAATGTAATCGTGTTTGTCTATTTTCTCTTTATGATCAGGCGTATTGTCTTGATTGGTTGTATATCCATTCGTTCCTCTGAGCAGTGTAAATTGATTATTGATGAGTGTTTCTTCTTCTGCTTGTAAATATTTTTTTATGATATTTAGCCAAGCACTCTCATATATACTAAAATCCATTGGCGTTGGATTTGTAGTTATGATGTTTAAATTTTGACCGAAAGATGTGTTGTTGGTGAGGTTGGGAACAATTGTTTTAATGAATTTTTCAACAAACTGTTCATTGCCGCTATATTGAGTAACAAAAGAGTCTTTTTTTCGATATGTTGTTAATAGTTCATCAAAAATATTGAATAGATAGTCTTTGAGGCAAAAACTTTGAAAAGCTGCAGGTATTTCTTCTGCCTTGAGATGTTGGAATTTTTCATCAACTATTTCTTTGGTCATGTGTGTTACGCAATAGGATAGAGTTTTTAATTCAAAAGTAGTTGTAGGAATCCAAACGCTGCCATATTGATTGTTTGACAGAGTTGCCACTTTTTTTGCTATAAAATCTGATAAACCTTTTGTGACAGAACATGCGTGCTCATAGTCCTGTTTTTCTTGATCTGTAAATTTATCATAATATCTTAAAACAGTTGGCCATTGGTAACGAACAATGGTGTTTTCATAGAGTTCTATGAGTTTTGTTTTTTCATCATCGCTCATTGCTTTATAATTTAACGGTGCGATTTTATCAGCATTTTTTTTATATAAAATGAATTCTGGTTGAATGGTGCTTGTTGTGATGATGAACAGAATGAACAAACGATTAATAAGCGACATAAAATTTCTCCGATAGTTTATGTATTGGTTGCTTAAAAGTAAGATACTTTTCTGTTGTGATGGAATGCAAGATTTATATAGCTGTACGACATGAAAGATCTTTTTTATAAAGTAAGGCATAGCTAGGTGGAACCATGTTGTTACCACCAGAGGCATCAAAGAAGACATAGAAGAAGCAACGGCTTTCAAAAATAATTATCATTATTCTTTTTTATTGATATCGAAGGTGATACTCTTCTTTGTAGAAAATGTTTCTATTAATTTTGAATATTAAGAATATAAAATTATAGGGTTAGGCAATATGAATAAATTGTATGGTATTAAGCATTTCGCATTACTGTTTTTCTTATGTTCTGAAATTAATTTAGATGCTTCTGCGCGATCGCATCGCTCATTTCTTCCACTTCTTATTGCTCCACAAAAACGAGATAGAGATGATAGTAGTGTATCAAGTCGTGCAAGCAGTGTGTCTGTGGCACCAACAGCAGGCGATGGGTATGGGGCGCTCGTGAGTCAACAAAGAAATTTTTTATTACAGCAGTTTTGTAACGCTGTAGGGATAACCAAAGATGCTTTTTTTAAGGAGTATGATGAACAACGAGCTGTTGCAGAAAGATATATTTTACGACAAGATACAGGAGCCATTCAAAGTCCTGTCATGCAAAACGCTATTCGCAGGATACGTAGGCTTTGCGGGGATCAGCTTGTTCATGTTCGACAGATAGAACAACAGGATCCACTAGATTGTTGTAGATCGATAGGAGTGGTGGGCACAGATGTAACTCTGTATGCTCCTTTTTTTGGAAAAACCGCTGAACAACAGGAAGTGGAGTTGGAAGAAGCGGCCATGCAGGTTGGTAGTTATGATGCTCACTGTGTGAGTGCAATGCATGCAGTGCTGTGGCAAAAGCATGCATTACCTAAAAAACGGTGCATGCAGGCTCATGAGTTTATATCGTTATATTCTGCTTTGGTTGGTCCATCGTTAAAAATGCGTGCTTGGTTGAAGCGGGTGCCGAGTAGCGTAGAAGCTACAGGAGATGCGCCTTTGTCGGGTAATCAATCCGATATACCACTAGCAACACAGCAAAGCGCTGTAAGTGCAGCAAGTTCTGGGAGTGTTGTTTTTTGTGGGCAAAATGATCGCGCAAAATATCTGCAAGAAAACAAAAAGTGATGAAAGATAAAAATAAAAAAGGAGAAGTTATGAAGAGTGGATTGTTTCTTTGTGTGTTTTTGTTGTGTACGATGTCTTTAAATGCTCAGGTGTTGTTTCAAGGCTTGGTGGAAGAATCGGATATAGATAAAAACAGTTTCTTGTGTCCCGCATCGGCTGCAGATGGAATTCAAGGTTGTAAGGATACTCAGATTGCAGCGCATGGATATGATATTTCTGGTGGACGCACTATTCAGCTGTGTAACAATCAAGAATATTGGCTTCAACAAGAAGCTGCGCAGGCACAATATATTTCGACCGTGCGTAATTATACGGGAAGTGATTTAACAGCACAGCTTTTATCTGAAGGATGGAAAGCGATGGGTGGGTATGCAATAGTTATTAGCTCTAATCCGCTGCTGACTGATTTGGTTATGCGAACGGTTAAAGCAGCAAAGGGTCAGACGAAGGTGATCATTCAGTTGTGGTATAACGGCAGTGATTTGATTCAGCTATGGTCACAAGATGCAATGGTGTTTTCACAGGGTCAAAGCTTTCAGGTAACAATTAGCAATGCTGTTGATGCACAGTTGCCACAGTCGTTAACTGCTGCGCAGGCAACAGAAACAAGTTGGAAAGATGCATTCTTGTTACAGTTGAATCTTCAACCAAGTAATCGAAAAAATTCTGATTATAACAATGCAGTTGGTTCTCCTCGCCAAGTTAGGTTAACGGTCTCTGCAGCTTAAATGGCACGTGTAAAATTTACTTTTTGACTATCAAAAAGATCTGTTAGTATGGGGAAATGTTTTAGGTCTGATATAAAGGGACACTCATGCATAAAAAAATATTTGTAATGATATCTGTTCTTAGTGTTGCCGCAGCTTCTGAGGGTGCTCCAAATTATTATTATCAAAAGTTATCTTTAATGAGTGCGCAGGTGTATGCTCGAGCGCAACCGCTTGATCAGCGCTTGCAAAATCATATCAATGCAAATGTTGAGCGTTTACAGTTCTTAGATCCTAAATTCAGATCGGAGACGCTTGCGGTAAATGTGAGGGTGTGTTGTTATCTGTTACCAGTTTTGGTTGCGTATCAAGGTTTAAAATCTGCATACCGCTTAGTTCGATCATGTAACAATTAAAAAAAAGCCGCCTCATAAAATGAAGCGGCTTTTTTTAGTATAAAAACTATAGCGATTACGCTAGAGGATTATTTTTAAAACCAATGAGTTGGCATTCTGCTTGTGGCTTGATGCCATACTGTTGCATCACAAGTTGTTGCATTTTTTGTACCAGCTGTATGATGTCGGTACTTGTTGCTTTACCACGATTGACGATCATGTTTGCATGCTGATGCGAAACAACAGCATCTCCCACCGATAAATCACCTTTAATGCCAACTTTATCTAAATAGTAGGCTACATAAATTAATTTTTTGTCAGTGTTTTCAACTTCGTGTGGTAAAAAGTTTCTAAAAAAACTACCGCATGTGCGTTGAGTTGGGAAGCGACGTTCACGATGTCTAATAATTTCTGCTCGTCGGCCACGCGCATATGCAATTTCTTGGTCAGTTGCGCGTTTAAGTTTAAAAGTAGCACTTACTAAATAATATTGTTTATCTTGCAGTCGTGACTCATCGTATCCAAAATTAAACCAACTTGGTTCTACGTTGACAATTTCACCTGTTGTGTGATGTATGACTTGAGCGCTGACCAAAAACTGTTCAAGCAAGAATTCGTAGTAATGTAAGTTGATATACACAGAGCCGCCAACAGTGCCCGGAATACCACTAAACTCTTCAAGGCCCAGCATGTTGTGATCAAGGCATGACAAGATCAGGTCATGAAATGTGACTCCAGCACCTGCGGTAACATGCGTAGTTTGTTCGTCTTGTTGTTGAAATGTAATTGCGCTCAGTTGCGGTCTGATTACGAGTCCATCAAATCCATCGTCGCTGATTAAAATGTTTGCACCTTGTCCTAGCATGAAAATATCCAGGTTCTCTTGCTCGGCAAAAGATAGGGCATAAGCAAATTCTGCAGCTGTTGTAGGTTCACAGTAAAACTTCGCGTTGCCACCAGTTTGGAACCAGTTTTTATCAGCAAGCGGAATGTTTTGTTCTATCTTGAGTGTATTATTGTGCGGATTGTCAGAGAACAGTTGTTTTTGTGTGTTCATATGATTCCTTGCGCTGTTATGTGGTTTTTTGGAGAGGTATGCGCTCAGGTGCTTGCTTTGATGATATGAGGTCTTGGCATCTTGCGCTGCACGTGCTGTTATATTTTTGAATGCATGTTGTGCATGCAGTAAAATGTTTGTTACACAAAGCATTCAAGCAGTTAAAGTATTCATCGCTTGGGGTTGGGCAATTAAGGCAGGAGCTGAGTACGTCTTCGTTTGCACGAACAGTTATGCGGTTGTCGAATACATAGTTCTTCCCTCTAAAAAAGCCATCAGGGAACTGTTCTATGTAGCGGTGAATGCCACCTTCGACTTGATAGATTTCTTTAGATACGTTCTTTTTGTTGAGATAGGCAGTTGCGCGTTCACAGCGAACACCACCAGTACAAAACATAAGTACTGTTTTGTCTTTAAATTGATCAATGTTTTCATCGATATATTGTGGAAATTGACGGAAATATTTAATATCGGGAGTTATCGCATCTTTAAATGTACCAACGGCTGATTCATAGTTATTACGAGCATCCAGGATAACGAGATCCTGCGGCGGATTGCTCAGGAGGTCATGTGTTTGGCTTGGCGTTAAATGCTTACCCGTGTCATCAACGGTTAACTCTGCTGGATCAATGCCGAGGCGTACAATCTCATTTTTAAGGCTAATTCTCATACGAGGGAACGCTTGGGAGTCACCCGGGGCTGTTTTAAAATCGATATTGCCAAAGAGTGGATGAGCGTTCATAGCTTGGATATATTCTTGAGTTGCCTCATCGGTGCCACCTACAGTACCATTGATTCCTTCATGAGCAAGTAAAATTCTACCCGTGAGCCCTAATTTGGCACAAAGTTCTTTTTGCCACTTATGGATTTCAGCTGGATATTGAATTTTGACATATTTGTAATAAAGAAGGATGGTTCCCATGTGCATATGCTCCCTGAAAAACGGTAGTTTACTGGCTATATATTAGCAAAAAGTTGTTGAACAACTGTGTTTTGTATTTTAACAGATTGCAGATGTTTCTTCTAGCGCAAGATTAAATCGATCATTAAAGACCTGTTGACTGCTATTTAATCTTGTTGTGGGTGCTGGATGTGCAGGATCAGCATAGATTTCTGCGATCGTTTGTGTGACGGCAGAGTTGCTAGCAGGCAGCTGGAGTTCTTGGTGATTGTTGGTATGCCACTTCATTCCAGCTTGTAGGCTAGACTTGTCGGCTGTTTGATTTGCGAAGTTATCGGCTTGTGTTTCTTGTGATCGAGCATATGCATAGACTGCTGCTGCTATAGCAACGTTGCCAGCGACTGCTTGTGTTGTTGCGGTTACAATAGGAACGGCTTGTGAGCACACTTGTGCAATTGAGCCCAGCGTGATAGCAGCGCTTGCGGTAGTTGCGGTTGCTAAAGCGAGTTTCCCTTTAAGGATATGGCTTTGGGCAACGTGATAGCTTTCATGAAGCAGAAGATATTCGTCTTCAAGCAATAATTGACGATTCGTATCACTCATCGGATTTGATGACTGATACGAATCGTTGATAATCTTTAAATTAGCTTCAGGCCAGAAAATAGCATCTGTTCCTGCATGATGATGATCCGAGATGCAGAATTTAATCTGTGCCAGATGGGCATCCGGATATTTTTGCGCCATATCGCAATACCAAGCATATGCCTTAGGGTACTTTGATTGGACTAAAACTTGAGACTCTTGTGTTACTATCAAATGGGGCAAGCATGCGGTTGCCAGCGCTAAAAAAACTTTTTTTAGCATTTATTTATATAGTCAGAGGGTTGAAAAAAGAAATCTTATTTTTCTTCTTTGTACATTACATGTCTACGAACGATAGGGTCGTATTTTTTGATCTCAAGACGCTCTGTTGTGTTCTTTTTATTCTTGTATGTAGAATAAATGTGTGTGCTCTGTGAGCTTTTGAGCTTAATAACGTGACGATTTTCTTTTTTTGCCATTTAAAATCCTTTAACGGTGTTTTTATCTATGGAACTCTAGATTGAACTAGATATGATGATAGGGAAACTGACTAAAAAACAATCAACTTCTCTTTTAGTATAAAGCAATTTTTCGGTTGAGTCTAGGTTAGTTTCATGGTTTATATTGTGAGAAATCTGATTTGTTTTATACTGATTTATGGGTTTTTTAACTTAAAAAGGCTATTTCATGAAAATATTGCTCTCTTGGCTGTTAGATCATATTGATTATTCGCTGTCTAGCGTTGATGTTGCAAAAATTGTTCACTTATTTAACATTCGCACCGCAGAGATTGAATCTTTTGAGCGGGTATCATTTCCTTTTACCAACATGTTTGTTGGGTCAGTTACAGCTTCTGATCAGGCAAAGGTGGATTTTTATTGCGCTGAGCTGCGTGAAACGGTAGCTTTACCATCACGATCTGATGTGGTAGTTGGTAAGTTTTATTTGGCTTATAAAGAAAGTGCTGCCTGGCGCTGGGTGCTGATATCTGATTTTTGCTCAGAAAAAGATGGCATTATGCCTGCAGTGTATGTTCATGAATCTGAAGTTGCTGGTACGTGGCGTTTGAGCCTACCAGCCCTTGATTATGTTTTAGACGTTGATAACAAATCGATCAATCATCGCCCGGATTTATGGGGTCATTATGGTATTGCGCGTGAAATAGCAGCCTTTTTGGATGTGCCGCTTAAATTTTTAGATGGCAAAATAGCTCATCCTCGGGTTGTATCCTATGATACAGCGTCAAACAATATTGCGTCTGACGGACTTAAGATTACGATAGAAAATAAAAATGGATGTTCTCGATTCGCCGCTATGAAATGTGATGGGGTAGTATACCAAGACAGTTCTTTGTGGATGGCGATCCGATTGGCCCTTGTTGGCGTAAAGCCGATAAATGCGGTCGTAGATGTAACCAACTATGCTATGTTTGATATTGGTCATCCAATGCATGTGTTTGATGCTCAGGCGTTTAGTAAGGATGAGCTGGTTGTTCGTCTTGCTGTTAATGGGGAAGCTCTTCAGCTGCTTGATGGGCAAAGTATCACTTTGACATCGCAAGATGTTGTTGTGGCAAACGATGCGCGAGTGGTCTCTCTGGCTGGTATCATGGGAGGCAAGGACTCTGCGTTTCAACCGATGACTCGGTCGATTGTGCTTGAGGCGGCTGGTTTTGATCCTGCAGTGATTCGCAAAACGGCACAGCGCTATAAATTGCGCACAGAAGCATCTATGCGTTTTGAAAAAGATTTAGATCCAATGCAAAACATTCTTGTTTTACAGCGGTTTTTATTTTTAGCTCAAGAAATGGGTGTGCTCACAACTACTTTAAGGTATCCAATTGTATCAGTTGGTAAAGTGGTAGAGCCACAGAGCTGTACTCTTTCTCATGCCTTTTTAAAAGCACGCTTAGGGATGGATATATCAGTTCAATTTGCTCAGCAAGTGTTACAAAAATTAGGGTTTGCGGTTACGTATAGTGCTGCTGATGATCAGTACGTGGTAACAGTTCCGACTCATCGAGCAACAAAAGATATCAATATTACAGAAGATATTGTTGAAGAAATTATCCGGTCATATGGTTTTGAGAATATCAAACCAGAGCTACCGATGCGTCAAACCGTACCTTTTAATATGTATGTGGTACAAAATGTCAGAAATATCAAACGAGTATTGGCATACGGACTTTGTATGCATGAACTTCGAGACTATATGCTGTACGATGCTTCATGGGTGTCTCGTTTGTCGGTAGAGCTTATATCTGCAGTGCGCGTGAAAAGTCCGCTTTCTGAAAACTGGACAACCTTAGTGACTTCGTTGGTGCCTCATTTGCTCAAAGGTGTTGAGCAAAATAGTGCACAAAAAGATCACATACGCTTTTTTGAATATAATCGTGTTTGGACTAAGGGTCTGCATGGGTATGTTGAGCAAAAGATGCTTTCCGGTATTATTTTCGATAAAAAAACAATAAATATTTATGATTGCAAATCAGAGCTGCAAAAACTTTGGGATATGCTGGGAATACAGGTCGTTTATAAAAAACCTCAGGGATCAATTCCTGCTTGGTACGATCAATTCCAAGTAGCCGAGTTGTATGTGGGGGACACAGCAATTGGTTTCATGGGTATGATGTCTACTTTGTGGATGCATCATGTAGTTGAAGGATCAGCATTTATTTTTGAAGTAGATGGTCAGTATTTAGAAAATATAAAACCAACGCAACAAAAATTTCAAGCATGGTCTAAGTTCCAAGATGTTGCTTACGACATAAGTTTATTTGTTCCGCTTACATTGTCTTCTGACAGTTTGTGTCAGGCTATTAAAGCAGCGCATTCTTCTATTGTGCGCGCAGAAATTGTTGATTTCTTTGAAAAACAGGAGTGGGCTGCGCATCGAGCTATCACGGTTCGCTACACGATGAGTGATCCTGATAAAACGATGACGAAAGCTGATTTAGATGCGATTGTACAAGCTGTGCATGGAGCGCTTAAGGGGTATCATGTACAAATACGATAGGAAACAATTAGCGCTGCAGTGGATGATATTTGCTTGCATTCCATTCGTGCTCGATCGAGTTACAAAATATCTCGTGGTAACCAATGTTATCTTTTCTCAAGTCGTTTGTTCTTTTTTTAATGTTTATGTGACCTATAACCGTGGCGTTGCTTGGGGTTTTGGTAGTGATTTACATGAAACATCCACGATCTTTTTACAACTATTTATTGGTTGTGTTTTGATATATTTTGTTTGGTATATGCGCCATGTTTTACACAATAAAATATTGACTATGGCTTGCATGTTGATTTTATCAGGTGGTATTTCCAACTACTTAGATCGACTTATGTATGGTGGCGTGGTTGATTTCATTCAGCTGCATATTGGTGAATGGTTCTTTCCTGTTTTTAATGTTGCAGATGTTTCTATCACTGTTGGTGCAGTGCTATTGCTCTATGGAATTTTGATGGATTTTAATGAGTCTTAATATCGTTTGGCAATACGCGCAAAAAGCATATAGCGCGGTTAGTTTTATTATAAGTCCGCCATTTTGTTATGCATGTCGTGGATACATGTCGCAACGTGCAACGTTGTGTACTCCATGCGACCAATCAATTGAACTGATCGTTCCTAAAATGTTTACTGTGAATCAGTCGTACATTTTAACGGTGTATACAGTTTCTCGATATACAGAACCACTCCGTCCTATGCTTTTTGCTAAATATAGATCTGATGAAATGGTACTGGAAAAACTTGCAGATATTATTTGGCATAAATCTGTTTTGTCTTTGGTGCATGTTGATTGTTTAATTCCTATTCCGTTGCATTGGTCGCGCAATGTTAAGCGAGGATTTAACCAAGCAGAAATTATTGCTGATCGTCTTTCGCATCACTCTGGGATACCGGTGGTGCACGCCTTAAAGCGTACACGCAGAACTGAGTATCAAGTGCGCGTTGAGCATGTTGATCGCGCTCAGAATGTGAAAAAATCTATGGGTGCATTTGTTAGTAGCGACGCTATAACTGGTAAGCATGTGATGTTGGTGGATGATTCCTGTACAACGGGTGCAACAGCACTTGAAGCTGCAAGGTTGCTGATTCCATTTAAGCCAGCATCGATTAACATGATTGTTGCATGTCGCGCCTTGTAATATTTTTATAATGTGCAAATAATAAGCACCAATGAGTAGTCGAAGAGTATAGGCTTATCTTTTACGTTTAAGGTTCGTTAATGATTGATCAAACTATAAGAAAAACATATTTATTGTTGTGTATATTTGGACTATTGGGACAAGTTGTTGTCGCTGCAGAGGATGCACCAAAAAAATCAGATGTAACATTGCCTTCGGAGCGTGTTGATACATCTTGGTCTAAGGTGGGACAACGTGCAGAGGTAAGTAAGGAAGAAGAGGCTCGTCAGTCTCTTGAGCAACAAGAAGAATTAGATGCTCAGCGTAAAGCAGCTCAAGAAGAATTAAACAAAAATGTACTGTTGCGTGCGACTTGGTTCACCTGTCAAAATGCGATAAAGGTACGGGATGCTCAATTTGAAGCTGCATTAGAATCGCTGAAGCGTCTAGATACAGCAAGAGTAGGTTTTTTTCAAGATCTTGTAGATCATGGTGCCTGTAAAGAAGCTGTATCATTTGTCAGAGAGCATGGCGATGAAAAGGCAACTGAGCATAATAATGCAGAGGTTGCAAAAATACCGAGCTATTCGATAGTCGATTTTGAAGTTAAAAGGCCTGCTTGGAGAGAAAAAATGTATTGGGGATTTTTAAAATATTTGAAAAAAGTTGAATCAGATTCAGCAACGCTCGATCAATATTGTGAAGCATATGTAAAATCGATGATACAGAAAGAAGATCAAGACGCATTTAATTCTGCGTGGAGAGATATTTTCCCTGCGGCTTCATTGCCTGCTCAGTTGCAAGAAGGACGGACATTAGAGCCAGAAGCACCTGATAAGGTTGCTGCGGATCGTGAAAAAGAGATGGCACAGATTGCAAATAAAGATGGTCATAGATCTGAGGTCAATTCTCCTGAAGAACTTCAACCATAAATAATTGTATAATGCGCATTATGTTATTTTGTAAAATTTAAAAGCAGCTACCTTGGTGATAGCTGCTTTTCTTTTGGTGTAAAATCAAATACTATTTTGAGAATTCAGCTGTGAATTGTGCGCAATAGAGTTCATCGCGGTAACAATCGGTTGCTGCGTGACGATGCGCGTAATGTTGTCGTTAAATCTACCCAAAAATAATCGTACGTTTCTTTTTGCTCCGATGCGCCAATCGTATGCACTAATTGATTTGGTCGTAGAGTGTCCAAGTACAATCGCTATATCGTGCAATTTTGTTTGTGGGATATCTGTAACGTCGACCATGAAATAGTTCATGTTAATGCGACCAACTATGGGTGCAAATTCATCATGAATAATTACTTTGCCACAACTAGATAGTTCAGGGTCAATTCCTTCGTAATATCCAACTCCCAGAACGGCGATTGTTGTTGGTTTGGTGGTAACATGTGTTGTGCTACCATAACCAACGCTGACACCTGCAGGTACTTTTTTCAGGCCAATAACTTTTGTTTTCAGCGATAGTATTGGTTGTAGTAGTTGTTGTTTGATTGGATCTGCCTCTGGTAGATAGCCATACAGCCCAGCACCGATGCGTACAAAGTCATAGGTGTACTTGGTATGAAGCGAGCTGTTTGAGTTTGCAATATGTACTTGCACACCATCTTGCCAAAATGGTTTTAAAATTTCTTCTTGTTTGTGCACCAGATCTTGATTGTATGCTTCGGTAAAGTGTGAGCATATAGCTTGTAATTTCACAAAGGGTAGTGATTTGATGATATCAAAAACTTGTTGCACTTCATGGGGTAAAAATCCAAGCCGTGATAGACCGGTGTCGATTTTGACATGTAAGTTGATAATTTTGTTAAATGTTTGGCCAATGGTATTTAAATCGTAGATCATTGGGATATCAGATATGATAATATCTAAATCATATTCCGCAACGGTTGTCAGGGGAGTATTGATAAAGCCGAGTACTAAAATAGGTTTGGTAACATTGGCTTTGCGCAGTTGTAATGCTTCTGCTGAGTTAGCGACGCACATGCGGGCAATCAGGGGGTTTTGTTGATGGAGTTGTCCCATCTCTACAATCCCATGGCCATATGCATTAGCTTTAACAACCGCAGATATTTTAGTGTTTTGCGGTAACCATTGACGGTATTGTTGGATATTGTGTTCAAGAGCCGTTTTGTTAATTTCGATCCAAGTAGTACTGTTCATAACCAATCTCTATTTTAATCAGAAGTCCCTATAGTTGTAGCATATAAAAAAAGAGAGGTGAGAACAATCTTTTTTCGAGAAATAAGTACCAGCTCTTTCGTTTACGTAATTTTTTTGAAAAGGTGAGACTGTTGATTGACTTAATAGTGCGAAATAATGAATAAATACCATATGGTACGCTTTGTTTTTGAGCTGAGCCTAGTCAAAAAGATGATCGTTTGATAAACTAAAAGTAACATCTTTTATAGCTTTAGGGATATTTGTGAAAAAAATACAAACAAAACAATCATCACCCAAGTCTCTTGATTTGGTGTATGGGGTACATGCTGCAATAGAGCTGCTTTTAGCAAAGCGTCGTAAGATAGGGACTGTGTATACGACAGATTTACCAATTAAAGCGTGGCCTAAAATTCAAAAATTATTACCAGCATACGTTCCGATCCAGTATGTTTCCAGAGATGTTTTGGAAAAAATGTGTGGATCAAGTGAGCATCAAGGTATCGTTTTAGCCATTACGCCATTTCCGTTTGAAACAAAGATGTTTGAACCAGATAAATTCCCTTTTGTTGTGGTTTTAGATGGAGTACAAGATGTGCGTAATTTGGGTGCTATTATCCGTTCAGCATATTGTACAGGAGTTGACGGAATTGTGCTTTGTGGCAGAAACAGTGCGCCTTTAACACCGGCAGCAATTAAAGCATCAGCAGGACTTGCTGAACATGCACGAGTGTATGTAGCTGCATCAATTCCAGCCGCGCTTATTGAACTACAGAAAAAAGGTTATCACCTCTATTTGGCTACACTTGAAGCTGGTGAAAACGCAGCGACTCTTTCTTACCAACTACCCTCAGCGCTTGTTATAGGCAATGAAGAAGTTGGAATTTCAAAAGAAACATTAAAGCTGGGTACGCGAGTACTTTTACCACAGCGACGCGCTGATATTTCATACAATGCATCGGTTGCTGCAGGGATTTTAATGTTCTTAATGGGCGTTCAGCTTAAAAAGATCTAATGTCTTGATTTATGACTCCTATATAAGCATACAGTAAGTACTGTGTGCTTATATAGATCGATTGCTTAAGATCAAGAAGAGATCAAAGGCGACAAGATACAGAGGGGGAGAGTATGGTAGACAGACGCTTTATGACTATTTTCATAGTAGTATTTATTTTTAGTACCGTTTGCTTAATGTTGGTTTGGCGTTTATTTCTAGTAGAGCGTAGAATGGACCTTTTGGGTCGACAGATGGATCGCACAGAAGAAAGTTCATGTGCTTATGAAGAAATAGATCTGGTTATGCCTGTCAATGCTTTTTTACGGCGCTGTGCAAATTCTGTAAATATCTCTATGGTTCGGCGATTGTTTGTGAATCAATGGATTTCTTCCAATCAGCAGGATTTGATTAAGTTAGTTGTTTATGCACAAGGTGCAACTAACTTTGCTGAATTACAACGTGCATTTATGGCTGGTATTGAAAAAGAGGGTGAAACTTCTGGAGCCGCCTCTTTTATTAAAATCGCTTTAAAAACTATATCTGAAAATGAAAAATTGATGGAACATGTCAATAAATCTTTGCGTGAAGGTTTCGATCAAAGTATCCACGTGCTTCGTGGTGAAATGATGACTCTAGACAAAGAGGGACGTGAATATCGCAGACTGAAAGCAGAGTATCGTAAACAGCTGGATGAGTGGATTGATGAAACGCACGGAGAGCTGCTCGATGAAATTATTTCTAAACTGTAGACTCGCAGATCACAAAGCTTAGATCTTAGAAATTCAATTAAGTTCATAAAAAAGGGGAAATAATGAATTTAAAAAGGTTCATCGCGACACTGTTAGGGGTGTTATCTTCGGCTACAATTTTTTGTGCCCAATTACAAAATCAAGGATCTGAGTGCTCAACGTTTATACAAGATGTTGCAGCGATTATTTTTACGACAGCCGCTCCCATCATGGTTCAATTTGGCGGATATGGCTATTTGATAGCGGTCATATGTTGCCTGATTGGTGTTCTTATAGAACTCTGTATCATTCGTAAAATGTTGCGATTACCATTTAAATTTCTTGCTATACGATTATTGGTGGCACATGCAATAGCTCTCACGGCACAGCTTATTGTGGGTGTATTTATTTTGTGCATTATTGCTCTTGTTGTCATGTTTATGCTTGATAGTTCGGTGAAAAGTAATAGCTTAGCTTTATTGTTAACACCATGGGGATTGCTTTCTGTTACAGTAGCAATTGTGTTGTTCGTTGTCGTTACGAATATGATCGTGCAATATTATGTTTTTTGTTGGTGCAATAAAGAGGCGCAGTGCTTAGCAGTACGAAAAGCAGTTGTGTATGCAAATATTATCAGTTATCTATTGTTGTTGGGTCTTTTGGTAACGGTGAATCATTTTACGACAATATTTAAAGATGCACGAGTAAGTTGTAAAAAAGTGAAACAATAGAAAAGATTGTTTTTTATAAATCTAAAGGCTCGCATAATCGTGAGCCTTTAAATTTATAAAAATATCATTAATGTTTTTTTGCAGTAGTCGTTTGATTTTGTTGAGCAGATTTTTTTTGACTTAGAACTTTATCGTGTAGCGCCATAACATGTTTTTTAATTTGATCTAAATCATTACCGGTAAATGCTTTGCCTGTCTGTTCATTGATGGTTAAATCTCTACTGTTGTTCTGACTTACTTTAAATCGATTATTAAGATCGTCAAAGCTTAATCCCCATAATGTTTTAAGCGTGAGGCCTTTTAAAAAATCATCAATATCATTTTCAAATGAATTTTTCCATTGATCAATTCCTGCTGGCACTTTTTTTGAATTGCTGCTTGATCGAGAGCGTTGTCCTTTATTGGGTTGATCATGGGCAGCTTGAGCAGATAGTGTTGCGCAAAAAGTACATAGTAACAATAATTTTTTCATAATTAAACTCATCAAGATTATGAAGCAAATAGTATAAAATGCTTTTAACATAGGGCTGTTATGGGAGTCAATGCTTTCAGGCTTGGTTGCTTGATCATGCAAGGGAGGGTAGATAAATTTCTGCATTGTTACTAACGAAGAGTTAAAGTACCTATACCATATGATTTTCAAATATTAAAAATTAACGTTTAATCACGATCTTTATCATCCCTTGCGTTTAGTAACGTAAGGGATCTTCTTTTTTTACGTATTCTTGACTTTGACCTGCTAAAAAAACTAGAAACAGATTATACAGAAAGCTTCGATAATTGTAGGGTTAAGGGGGAGCTGTGAACAAATTAGGGTTCATACTGTTGATAGTTGTAATTGTTGCGGTTATTGTCGTATACAAATGGCCGACTCAATATCCTTTGGTAACAATTGCGCCTCAACAGTGCGTTTTTCAGGTGTATGAACATTGGTCGCCAACGTTTCAAGCGTCTATTATTGCTGCGATTAAAGATTGGTATGCAACGAGCAAAAGTGCTGATTTTGTTATCGAGAAAATGACCGCAGATTTTCCTGAGGTAGGATCAGTGCAAGCTCAAATTTGCAGCGCTGATAAAATTTGTTTTTATATTGATGGCGTTCAGCCCATTTTTTTATTAAATAACCAGCAGATTATAGGTTCAACCGGAACGGTTTCAAAACAAGATGATTTTTCGCTCACGGTACAACAAGAGCTGCCAAAAGTTTTTTCAGACAGTACCGATGAGTATCCAGAGATGGTTCGCTTTATTCAGCAACTGGAACCAACGATTACAACATGCCATGATGTTACCTGGAAAAATCGTCATGAAGTTATATTACAACCGCGTGGAACACAGGGTATGCGTTGCATTGCGCGGGACGGCAAGGTTCCTCTTTTTGAGGATGTACAGCGATGTCATGGCTTGTATGAGACGCATATTGCATCGTTGCCGAAAAAGAAAGCAAAGCAAATCATAATGGAGTATGACATACGATTTAAAAATCAAATTATTGTGAAAACCGGGGGGTAAGGATGGCACAAGTATTTCATTCACTACTGACAGCAATTGATGTTGGGACTACAAAAATCTCTGTGCTGATTGCACAAAAGATAGATGATAATAGTGTTAAAATTTTAGGCGTTGGCAAATCGGCATCAGACGGTCTTGATCGTGGTGTTGTTGTCGATGTAGCGCGTACGGTGCAGTCAATTCAAAAAGCTATCAAAGAAGCAGAGTTGATGGCGGGATGTTCGATTACGGCAGCATACATTGGAATATCGGGGAGTCATATTCAGTCATTTAATACGCATGGCGCTGTCCCTATTAAGCGCTTTCAAGTGACGCACTCTGATATACAAGCAGTACTTACTGTTGCTCAAGCTGTTCCGATCGAAGAAGGACAAAAAGTATTGCATGCTCTGCCACAATATTTTATGGTGGACGGTAAAGATCGAGTGGTTAACCCGCTTGGACTTCATGGGGTTCGTCTCGAGGCGGTGGTCCATGTTATAACCGGGGCCGTATCTTCCATTCAAAATTTAATAAAATGTTGCGAACTTGCAGGTGTTGTTGTTAAAGACATTGTGTTAGAACAATTAGCATCAGCAGAAGGTGTTTTGAGTTACGATGAACGAATGTTGGGAGTCGGCATGCTCGATATTGGTGGTGGAACTTCAGATTTTGCGGTGTATCAGCAAGAAAGTATTCGATATACAAAAGTGTTTCCAATAGCTGGAAATTTTTTTACTAAAGATTTAGCGGTTGGTTTGCGAGCGACGCTGCATGATGCAGAGCGCTTTAAAAGAGAGCATGGTTGTGTATCGTTATTTATCCCTGAATCAGTAGAGGGAAAATATACGATTGAGTCTGTGCATGGAAATGCTTTGCATGATGTAAATTTGCAGCAATCAACTTTTATTTTGCATGCACGTGCATTTGAATTACTTTCGCTTGTGCAAGATGAGATTAAAAAATCGTCACTCGTTCCTATGATGACTGCGGGTATTGTTTTAACTGGTGGTGGATCGCTTTTAAAAGGAATTGATGAGTTAGCAAAAAAAATGCTAGGGATGCCGGTGCGACTTGGTAGACCGCGTATCGATTGCAGTTTTGCCGAATCACTTTGTAGTCCTATTCATGCTACTGGATATGGCTTACTAAAGTATGGATTGCGACAAAATGCATTGCATGGAATGGATCGTATGCAAGGACCTATGGTGAATAAAATATTTATGAAAATGAAATCTTGGGTAGATAGATTTTTCTAACATGTTTAAAGGAACAGTAATGATAGATTTTGATGTTTTAAATGAAAACCAACAAGATTCTTCTTCAATACGTATCAAAATACTTGGTATTGGTGGCGCTGGTGGTAATACCGTTAACAGTATGATTGATTCTGATTTGGAAGGAGTTAGTTTTGTAGTAGCTAATTCTGACTTGCAAGCTTTGCGTCAATCAAAAGCTCCTAATAAAATACAGTTGGGAGTTAAAACAACTAAAGGACTTGGCTGTGGTGCTAATCCAGAGATTGGGCGTAAATCAACAGAAGAAGATATTGAGCAGATCATGGAACAGCTAGGCGATGCTGATATTGTTTTCGTTGTTGCTGGTATGGGCGGCGGAACTGGATCAGGTGGAGCACCTGTGGTAGCACGAGCTCTTAAAGAGCGTGGTATTTTAAGCATTGCGGTAGTAACAAAACCGTTTAGCTTTGAAGGTAAGCGGCGCATGATTGTTGCTCAAGAGTCTTTGGATACTTTAAAAAAAGAAATCGATACATTAATTGTTGTTCCTAATGAAAAATTATTAGGTCTTGTTGATCGTTCAGTTTCTATGATTGAAGCGTTTGAGATGATCAATAAAATATTGATTCAATCAGTAAAAAGCATATCGTCTATTATTTCTCGATCAGGTCACATTAATGTGGACTTTGCAGATTTGCGTACAATCATGAAGGGTATGGGCCTTGCAATGATGGGTACAGGTAGTGCATCAGGTGAAAACAGAGCTGTTGAAGCTGCTAAAAAAGCAATATCTTCAGAGCTGTTGGAGAACATGGATATTAAAAGTGCGCGTGGCGTACTGTTAAATGTGTGTGCAGGATCGAACTTGTCACTTCATGAGATTAACGATGCGGCTAATGTTATTTATGATGAGTCGAATAAAGATGCGCATATCATTGTTGGATCAGTAATTGATGCCTCTATGGGTGATGATCTTGTTGTCTCTGTAGTTGCTACAGGATTTTCTCCTGTTATAATTGCAGCTCAACCAGAAAAAGTTGTGCCAGTTATGGTACAACAAGAAGAAAAACGGTTGTATCCTGAGCCACAATTAGCTAAAATTATGGTAGATAAATTAGAGACTGAGCAAGATAGTTTAGAAGTTCCTGCATATTTACGACAACAAATAACAACGGATCAAGAAATACAAAATAGATGAAACAGTTAAATCAAAATTCTTTATGGATATCTTTTGGAAATAAACAGCAAGAAATATCTATGCATGAGATTAAAGAATTGCGATATTCTGATACGTTGAAAAAAAATATACAGGACTATGGATTTGAAAAACTTATAGTTTTAGATCAACAACATACTGCGCGTGGTGTGTGTGTAGAAGAGATTGAAAGCAAACCAGAAAGTTGGTTTGAGTACTGCGGAGATTTTTTAGTAACTAATACTAAGGGTATAGCACTCGTTGTTTTGACAGCTGATTGTATACCCTTAGTTTTATATGATCAAAAAAATGATGTTGTTGCACTGGTACATGCAGGGTGGCGCGGGCTTGCTGAAAATATTGTTTTCCAAGCATTGCGCATGATGCAAAATTTGTATGGAACTCAGTTGCATGATATTGTTAGTACAGTTGGTCCTAGTGCGCGGAGTTGTTGTTATGAAGTTTCAGCTCCATTCATTGATGGATTTCAACAGTTTGAGTGGTCGCCTAAGGCTTTAATTAAGCGGGGCGATCGTTGGTATTTTAATAAAGTATTGTTTTTACAAGAACAGTTACAAGCGCTTGGTGTATCGACTCAAAATATTTGTACAAGTTATGCACTGTGTACGATATGTGATACCAGCTTTTGTTCATTTCGGCGGGAAAAACAAACTGGTGGTCGTCAAGCAACCATTGTAGCGTTACGATAGTAAAAGGTGGGATATGTTTACAGAATTTTTAGCAAAAGTTTTTGGTAGTGCAAATGATCGTGCTGTCCAAAGATTACAAGTTACAGTTGATCAAATAAATGCATTTGAGCCTTTTATTGAAAAATTATCAGATGTAGAACTGAGAGCAAAGACCGATGAATTTCGAGAGAAATTAGCTCAAGGTAAAAGAATTGATGATATTTTACCCGAAGCGTTTGCCGTTGCTCGTGAAGCAGCAAAACGTACTTTGGGAATGCGCCCTTTTGATGTGCAGTTAATGGGAGCAATCGTATTGCATCAGGGTAAAGTGGCTGAGATGAAAACTGGAGAAGGTAAAACTCTTACAGCGACCTTGCCATTATACTTGAATGCGCTCACGGGCAAAGGATCACACCTGGTAACAGTGAATGATTACTTAGCTCGCCGTGACTCTGAATTAAACAAGCCTTTATATGAGTTTTTAGGTTTAACAGTTGGTGTTATTACTCATGACATGCCTGATTTTGAACGTAAAGCTCAATATCAATCAGACATTTTATATGTCACTAACAATGAACTTGGTTTTGACTATTTGCGCGACAACATGAAATTCAGATATGAAGATTATGTGCAGCGCGAGTTAAATTTTGCAATTATCGATGAGTGCGATTCTATTTTAATTGATGAAGCTCGAACACCGCTTATTATTTCAGGTGCAGCAGAGCGTTCTTCTGATCTGTACAAAGTAGCTCAAAGCGTTGTACGTGATTTGACCCGTGGTACCGATTTTGAAGTTGATGAAAAAGCTCGCTCTGTACAACTTACAGAAGAGGGTCATGACAAAGTAGAATCTCGATTGCATGTGAAAAATCTATATGCGGTTGAAAACATCAATCTCTTACACCATGTTATGCAGGCTTTAAAAGCAAACGCAATTTTTAAAAATGACGTTGATTACGTAGTACGTGATGGTGAAGTTTTAATTGTTGATGAATTTACGGGTCGTATTTTATCGGGTCGTCGTTACAGCGATGGTCTGCATCAAGCAATTGAAGCAAAAGAGGGTGTGCAAATTGAACAAGAAACACAAACTCTTGCATCAATCACCTTGCAAAACTTTTTTAGAATGTATGCAAAATTAGCAGGTATGACCGGTACTGCAATGACCGAAGCTGAAGAGTTTGCAAAGATTTACTCTTTGGATGTTGTTTCAGTTCCGACGAACAGAACTATGGTTCGTGACGATAAAAACGATTTAATTTTCCTGACTGAACAAGCAAAGTATAAATCGATTGTTGACGATGTTAAGCAGCGCCATCTTAAAGGGCAACCGGTGCTTATCGGTACTATTGCTGTTGAAAAATCAGAAGAGTTGAGTCATGTGCTTGCAAAAGAGGGAGTTCCTCACGAAGTACTCAATGCTAAGCAGCATGCTCGCGAAGCGGACATTGTAGCGTTTGCAGGTCAACCTGGTAACGTAACGATTGCAACAAACATGGCTGGTCGTGGAACGGATATTAAATTGCATCCAGATTCAGTGGCTGCGGGCGGACTTTATGTTCTTGGTACTGAGCGCCATGAGAGCAGACGTATTGATAATCAGCTGCGTGGACGATCTGGTCGTCAAGGGGACGCTGGAGAGTCAAGATTTTATATTTCGCTTGAAGATGAGTTGATCAGAATTTTTGCTGGTGACTCGATGAAGCGCTATATGGAAAAAGCTGGTATGAAAGAAGATGAGCAGATTGAATCAACTACGGTTAGTAAGTTGATTGAGCATTCTCAAGAAAAAGTTGAAAAACATAACTTTGAGATTCGTAAACATTTAATTGAATATGATGATGTGTTAAATCAGCATCGTAAAGTGATCTATGGTTTGCGCCAAGCAGTGCTTAAAGACCCAGCTAATATTGCTGGCATTGTACAGGATCTGATAGCTGATACGATCAGTGATTTAGTTGCGGCGTATTGTGTTGATAGCAAAATCGTGCCAGCGCAAGCTCAGCAGATTCTTGAGACACTCGCTCTTGGTACAGGTTTGCCGCTCGATATGCTTAAACAGCAAAAACTTTCAATGGTAAATACTGATGATTTTGAGCGTGACTTGGTAAACTACGTTTGGTTACAATACAGTGAGTTCCGCAATCAAGTAGGCGCAGAACAGATTCAAGATGCTGAAAAATGGATTATGCTTGAAACGATCGATCAAGCATGGAAGCAGCACATGATTAACATTGATCATCTCAAAGAAGGCATTGGTCTTCGTGGATGGGGTCAAAAAAATCCGTTGATTGAATATAAGCGTGAAGCTTTTGATATGTTTGAAGACATGATGCGTCAAATCAGAACAGATATTGTACGTCATATCTTCCACATTAAACCAGAAGCGTTTGATAAACAACGATTGATTGAACGTCGTGAACGTGAGCTCAGCGACATGAAGATGACTTCTGCAGATGATGCAAAGTCTGAAAAGAATTCAGAGAGTTCAGTGCGTCGCGAAGAAGATAAAGTAGGGCGCAATGAACGATGTTCATGTGGTTCTGGCAAGAAATATAAAAAGTGTTGCGGAGAAAAACAACATTAATTTCCTCGGACGTTAATCCTTTTAAAATATTAAAGCAGCATGGTTATTGACCATGCTGCTTTTTTTGTAGCATGATATAAATAATTAAGGGATTTTGCATGAAAGGCTTGGTGGTATATGAAAAAAGTTATTGGTTTTATGTTATGTGCTGTTTCTATGTTGATTGAATCATACAATACTGTGCATATTGCTAAGGTTATCAAGAGTGCTCAGTCAGGTCAGGTCATTAATGGCTCTCGATGTGATTTGCGAGGATCGGGCTCACTACTTAAATCATTGAATTTATCGAAATGTAATTTCAGTGGTGCTTTATTTAATGCCAATGATGCAAATGTGGTTCCTGCTGGAGGTACCGTTAAAGTTCCGAGTCAGGTTACTGATCTGAGTGGCGTCAATTTTTCAGGTGCACTGCTTGTGTCCACTGGTTTTGCTGGAACAAAGTGTGCTGGAACGAATTTTGATGGAGCAGATATTTGTTATGCTGATTTTTCTAATGCGGATTTAACGGGAACTTTAAATTTAGATAAAGCTCAAAATAGTTCTCTAGCGCGATTTTGTGGAGCAACAATGCCTGACGGATCAAAGTTTACCGGTACTACTTGGCAGAGCTCTTCTGGTAAGACATTTTATTCTCACTGTCCTGATAAAACGAATTAAATATAGCACCTGAAGTTGAATAGAAATTTTATGGTGATATTTGGATTAAATTTATTTTTAATGCCGTTGTGAATGATGAAACATAGATTGCAACTTTAGGTAGTTTTGTTATCTTTTTGGTAGAGTAAGTTATATCTATCTATTTAATGTTACAAGAGGATTCAAAGTATGAAGTCTAACAATAGACAGCTTGCGATAAGCGCAATGTTTTTAGTTTCAGGATTATTTTTCACTGGTTGTGGTTGGTTCAAAAAATCGACAGATTCAACAAGTTCATCAACTGGATCTTCAGATGTTTTAATGACAATCGATGGAAAACCAGTACTTACCGTACAAGAGTATGAAGAACAATTAGACATGGCTCGTAAAGCAAATCCTCAAATCGAGATGTTTTTACAAATGATGCCAAATGCTGAAAAAGAGTTTGTTTTCCGCGGGATGGCGACAGCTCGCTTGATGAAAGCTTGGGCAGAAAAACAAGGAATTGATAAAACTCCAGAATTCCAAAAACAACGTCAACATTTGCACGAAGCAATGGACTTACAGCTGTATATGAAACATTTTGATGATGCTCATCCAGTTAACGTTACTGATCATGACGTTGCAGCATATTATGAAGAGAAAAAAGATGCTATTCCTGGACTTGCGATTACGCAACAAGGTGTAGAAACATCATATGTTCGCTTTGAATCTAAAGATAAAGCTGAAAAATTCTTTGACAAAGTTAAAGATATTAAAAAAGTAGACACATTTAAATCAGTTGCTGAAGAGCATAAGCATCAAGTTGGTCAATCTCTGATCAACAGCAAAAGTCCTTTGGCTGATGCAATCAAAAATGCAGTTGTTGATATAAAGAAATTCCCATCAGTTCAGATGATCAATGCTGGCGAAGGTTCATACTGGGTTCTTTTTGCAGCGAAAAAATCTGAAGCTAAATATCACGATCTAAAATCACCGCAAGTTCAACAAGGATTGCGCAAAATGATTGCTGATGAGCGTAAAGAAAAGCAATTAGAAGCAATGGTTGATAAGTTGAAAAACGATATGAACGTTGAAGAAAATAGCAAATATTTTGAAGAAAAAGAAGCTAAAAAGCGTGCTGCGTTAGATGACAAATCGGAAGATGCGTCAGATGATGAAGAGATGGCTGATGCAAAGCTTGGTCACTCAAAACTGTAAGTATATGAAATATTTAAATAAAGCATTCGTAGTTTTACTTATATCTCTGCCTGGAGTAGTTCAGGCAGAGATCTTTCTGATTGATCGTATTAATTGTGTTGTCTGTGGACCTGAAGCAAATACGCCATTTACGGATACCGGGGTAACCTGGAAACGTAGTTTGGATAATAAATTCACTACCATGGAACAACAGATTCAGCGAGAAATAGTGAATCAACAGTTGGTTGCAGAAAAAATACCGCTCGATCCTACAGCGGTTGAAAAATATATTGATGGCATTAAAAAGCAAAATAATTTTTCAGAGACAGATCTTGAGACATGGTTTGGAGATGTTGGTAGAACTATGGCTGAAGGTATTGAAGGTTTAGCTGAGCAATACAACAATGAATATTTCATGCATTATAAGTTCAAATCTCAACTTGTTCCAACAGATGATGAGTTACATGAATATTATGATGAAAATCCAGTTTTTGTTGATGGATGGTATGAAGTACGTGCAACTCGTATTGAGTATGCTCAGGAAAACAAAAAGGAAGCTCAAGAGGCTGTAGAGAAGTTGGTTGAAACTAATAGTTCGACTATTGAGTGGACAACTCCTGTACGAATCATGGAAGATGATTTAAAAGATGAAAATAGATTTATTGAGAAAATGTCTCTTAATGAAATTAAAATCTTAGAGCTTGATGATGCCTTTGAACTGTACCAGTTAGTTGCTTATCAGCCAACCAAGTTGGTGACATTAGAAGAAAGACGTACAACTATTGCAGAGGCATTGAATAGAAAAAAATTAGAAAAGATGTTGCTGGATTATAATAAAGCTATACGTGAGTATATTGATATTATTGCGCTTGCGTAACATTGTTTTGGATAAAGCATTAAAAAAATCCCCGAGTTGTTCGGGGATTTTTTTTAACTATCAGGTGATTCTGTTGTTGTTTCATATTCTTGGGCAAGATCATCAAGCTTTAAGGCTTTATCTGTTAAAACAGTAGCTCTTTTTTTAAGTGTTTCTTGAGACTCAAAATAGGTATGTAGCAATGTTTCAAGATTCATTTCATGTTTGAGTAGATCACGATGAGGTCGTGTCGGGGATATTCTGATGGGAATGATACCAACTAAAAACATTGCATCGGCACAATGCTTTTGTATTTGTTTTACATCAACGCTGTCTGCCATGCTTGTTGGTAGTTCGTAGGTAATTTTTACAATAGCATCTTTGATTTTATGTTTTGCGAGTTGTTGTAAAACTTGCTCTGTCGCGTCACTTTGGTCATGTAGCATGACATCAATTTGAATAAATGGACGCGTTGGAATGATGACATGATGAAACGTTGTGCTTGTTTTGCTATGAATCGTAACGTCACAAAATCCTTTTTCTTCTTTGCGTTCACCAAAATCAATACGATCGATTGATCCAGAATATACGATAGGTATAGTTCCTTGGGGATTAACGTTTTGGAAGCGATGGAGATGTCCGAGCGCAATGTAATCAAATGGTTGTATCGCAAGTTGTGATGGTAGCAGTATTGGATCTTGTCCATAAACTGCGCGCTTTTCTGATCCTGAAAAAACTCCTGAACTGACAGTTAAATGTCCGACAAGAATTGCTGGAATTTCCTGGTTTAAAGACGCAGCAAGTTGTTGTGTAATGTGTGCAAGCGATTGTGAAATGTGTTGCGTCAACTCTGAAGCAGAAGAAGAGTTGTGGTCAGTATTTATCGCTAGATTGTGCCTGTTTGGCCAAGGAATACCAACAACTTGTATAGGTCCTGATTTAGTTTCGATAGTAATTGCATTTGGTTTCGAAAAAACATGAAATCCATCAATTGGCAAATGAGCGAATATATCGAGCGCATTTGCTTTACCAAAGCTTAAAGGATTGTCATGATTACCAACGACGATGACCGTAGGGATTCTTGCTTGATAGAGCTTCATGAAAGAGTCGATGAGTAATTTCTGTTGCGTAGGGGTTGGATGTGCTGTTTTGTAGGCATCACCAGCAAACACAAATAAATCGACTTGCTCATCGATTGCATATTGTATGCAGGTATCAAGTGATTTTTTAAAATCGAGGAGGCGAGAATGTATTCCGGTTTGTGGATCAATTTTACCATAATTTTCCATACCGAAATGAATATCCGCAGTGTGAATAAAGCGAATCATCGTACAATGTCCTTATGTTCTTATAAAAGAAGGCCGATTTGTGGCCCTCTTTTATGACATTATACTAATAAAAACAAGGTTTGTTATCGATATTATTGTTGAGCAACCTCATTTTTTTTCAATTCAGCAAAAACAATACCAGCAATAGGTTCGGCACTGCTGCCTTTATGTTGCGTAAATGGTTGCAGTGAAGTTTGTCGGGTAATGATTGCGTTGCTGATCATGATGTGTGATGGAATTGTTGTGCCATCTTCAATGATGCTGTTGTCAATTTGTGAATAAGCGCCAATAGTGCAACCTTTTTGGATAAACGTTGCTCCTGTTAAAATCGCTCCTGCTCCAATAAAACAACCTGGTTCGATGTGCACAGTTTCGTCGATGACAACATTGAGCGTGTTTGCAAAGCGGACACCGTGATTCATCCAGTGTTGGAGTAGTCGTGAGCGACTAATGTGTTCAATTGCCCACAAGTCAGCAAGTGTTTCTACGCTACGTACAATATCAAATGAGACTTGAGCTGTTACAATTTTGCATTGATGTTCACTTGCAATTTGTACCAGTTCTGGCAAATAATACTCGCCAGTTGTTTCATCTTTGGTGAGTTGATTGATATGTTTTTCAAGGAAAGATCTTTTTGCTAAATAAATTCCAGCGCTGATGCAACAGTGTGAAGCATCTATTTCTGGATCAGATTCTTCCATGATTTTTATTTTTTGATTGTCGATGACAACGCGTGAGTATTGATTGCTGTCAGCATCAACATGAGCAGTTACAAAACTAATGTCAGCATCTGATTTAGTATGTTTACGATATAGTTTGTTGATGATATCAGGCGTAACGAGTGGAATATCTCCGCTCATGATTAAAATGTGATCTTGCGACCAAATGTGATTGGTTATTTGTATGGCGTGACCAGTGCCAAGTGGGTCTTGTTGGAAAACGAATGTAATATTTGGATGTTTAGATTGTACGGTCTGTTTGATACGTTCATGTTGGTAACCAACAACTAAAGTAGTTGGAATATGTAAGGATTTGAGGAGGTTGATAGGGTATAAAATCATCTCTGTTCCACAAATCTTTTCAAGCAACTTTGTTTTTCCTGTGTGGAATCTTTCAGATATCCCACCGGCCAGCACAATTGCTTGTACATTGTCTAACATGATATCTCCTTTATCGGCTTCTGCATTTCTGATAAAAACCTTATTTGAAAAAAAATATTCTGTGGGCAATATACTAAACTGCTAATGAGGTTTCAATATAAAAGAAAATAATATATTATTTTATATCTGAAAATGTTGGATGAACATTGTTTTTTTTGAAAAAGAGTTTTGAAAAACCTTAAAATGATTTAAAATAAAAAGTACAGTTAATAGATTTGAAAATTACATCTATTTCTGAAATCAAAATGTTCATAAGGATCTAAGGATAAAAAGTGATTGTAGCAACAAGATTATTGCGTAATTCTCTCGTTTGTATAAGTGTTTTAGTTTTATATGCCGTTCCCTCTATGGCTATGGTGTGGGATAATCGGTACTTTCCCTGGTTTGATCAGTTGTACATAGGAGCTGACAGTCGTCATGCTCATATTGATGCAAATGTTTTTTTTGTAACCGGTGGGAATGCATATCGTTATCAACATCTTGCTGCGCGAGATGAACAAATTATTTCATATCCAGAATTGTGGGGTAATTTAAATTTAACTCAAGTGAGTAACGCGCTTGTTAAAGTTGGAAAACCAAACCCATTACCACCAGATTGGCGTTGGTTGTCAGAATTTAATGCGTTAATGCCAGCATCGCTTGAAGGACAAGGATTTCGTTTGTCGGGATATGTTCCGGTTGCGCCGCATTTAGGTTTTGGTGGTTCGGTCGTTTTGCTCAAGCTGGATGCATTTGTTTCGGTAGTGCCTGATAAATCTTCGATTGATAAATTGAACTTAGGTGCTCCTGGTAACCAAGCGTTGTTTACGGAAACGATGCAAAAAATTTATCAAGAAATTGGAATGACCAGCACTGCACTGCAAGAAATTGGTGTTGGAGATGTAGTTTTGTATGCGCATCTGTTTGATGTTCATGAATATAAATATAAATTTCGCAAATTAGATTGGGGTGTTCTGGCTGGAATCATTATTCCGTCAGGATTGAAACAAGATCCTACCAATTTAGCATCAATTCCATTTGGTGGTAACTTTGGTGGGTGGGCATGGTTTGTAGCGCCACGCGCAGAATTTGATTTGCGTGATGATTTGAAATTTGGGATACAAGGTCGTATCACTCAGCGTTTTGATCATGTATTTAATGGTAGAATTCCGGTTGGTGATGAGCAAGTATTATTTGCGCCACTCGTTGGTCCTGTCTCAATTGATCAAGGAACAACGTACGGAATAGCTCCTTATTTTGTATTTGAAGATATTCGTGCTGGCCTTGGCGTGCAGTTACAATATACTATTAACGTGCATGAGCATGATACTTTTAATGCAAATTTACTTAATGTTAATTATTCTGCAAATTTTTCAAATGCTTATTGTTATTCGCGATGGACGCAAGAATATTTTACCTTTAAATTATTTTATGACATAGCGCATGACAAAGATTGGAAAAATCGACCAACGGCATATTTCTCATGGGATATACCGATGAACCATGTTGGAGGTCGAGCTTTTGCAAGAACGAATCAAGTATCCATAGGTTGTAACGTTAATTTTTAATACGAGACCGAGACAAGATGTCAAACAGATTCAAAAACATGATGCCAGCCCGCAATTGGTTTAGTTTGTTTTCAAACGATATTGCAATTGATTTGGGCACAGCAAACACATTAATTTACGTTCGTAACAAAGGCATTGTTTTAGATGAGCCATCAGTTGTGGCAATTAAAAACAATAGCAAGAAAGTACTTGCAGCAGGAAGAGCTGCTAAGGAAATGCTTGGCAAAACCCCAGAAAGCATTACGGCGTGTCGCCCAATGCGTGATGGAGTTATTGCTGATTTTGAATTAACTGAAAGCATGTTGCGATATTTTATTCGCAAAGTGCACAATAATCGTCGCACGCTTGTAGCGCCGCGTATGGTCATTGCAGTTCCATCAGGGATCACGCAGGTTGAACGTCGTGCAGTTATTGACTCTGCTAAACAGGCCGGTGCTCGCGATAAGCCTATGACGATTATGGAGCCTATGGCAGCAGCAATTGGAGCTGGTCTTCCAATTCATGAACCACATTGCAGCATGATTGTAGATATTGGTGGTGGAACAACAGAAGTTGCAGTGATTACACTGAGCGGAATTGTGTTCTGTCGATCAATTCGTATCGGTGGCGATGAAATGGATCGTGCAATTGTTTCATATGTTAAGCGTAAATATAATTTACTAATCGGTGAGCGTACTGCTGAGCAAGTTAAAATGCAAATTGGTACTGTTATGCTTGATGGTGAACGTAAAAGCATGGACATTAAAGGCCGTGATTTAATCACAGGTGTTCCTAAAACAGTAAGCCTTTCAGATGCAGAAGCAAATGAAGCGTTGCTTGAAACAATATCAAGCATTGTTGATGTTGTTCGTGTAGCGTTAGAAAATACTCCGCCAGAGTTAGCATCAGATTTAGTAGATCGTGGTATTGTGATGGCTGGTGGTGGATCACTCCTACGAGGTTTGGATAAACTTCTTGCAAAAGAAACAGGAATTCCTGTTCGTATTGCAAAAAATCCATTACTTTGCGTTGTTGAGGGTGCTGGAAAAGTACTCGAAGAAATTGAATTCTTTAAAGAAGCGTTAATGGATTAATAATATGACATATCACAAACCATATCGCCAAGGCATTGAGCTTAAAAAGAAACATGGCCAGAATTTCTTGAAAGAAAGAACTTTTGTTGATCGCATGGTTCAAGCAGTTCATCTGGATAATACAATATCTGTCATGGAGATAGGTTGTGGTGAAGGCATATTGACTCAAGCTATTCTACAGGGTCCTTGTAAGCAGTTAACAGTTTTTGAAATTGATGAACAATGGGCATCATACGTACGTGCACTATGCGGCAAAGATAAAAGATTGCAGATATTGCATGAAAACGTTCTTGATGCAAATTGGGACGGGCTGCCCGCGCAGGGACCTTGGGTTTTACTTGCAAATTTACCATATCACATTACATTTCCTATTTTGTATAAAGTGTATCGCCACAGAGAAATCTTTGTAGAAGGCGTTGTCATGGTGCAAGAAGAAGTTGCACAAAAATTGGTGAAAGTAACGGGTCGTGATTATGGTTATACTTCTCTTTTCTTTCAGCATCATTTTGACTGGAAACTTTTAGATAAAATACCGCCTGGAGCTTTTTTCCCGCCGCCTAAAGTTTTTTCTCGTTTAATTTATTTTCGTCCTCGTAAAAATGTAGAACCGATTTTGCATGAGGAGGATTTTTGGAAATTTATTAAACTTTGTTTTCATCAACCTCGTCGAACGCTTCGTAACAATTTGGCACAGTCACATCATGATTTAAACAAGTTGAGTGAAGAGACTTTACAAAAACGAGCGCAGCAACTTGTGATGAAAGAGCTTCTTGAGATTTGGGTTACTTTAAATTAATGGTTTTGTGTTTGGCAAAGCTGTGCGTGTTTAAAGTCGTTTGCAATTCCATTTAAAAAATCTTGCGCAAAGGCAACTCTGCTTTCTTTTTCATATAAGCATATTGATGTTGTATCATAAACAAGTGGGTAGCCTTGATATACTTGAAGGTGCTTTATATTGTTTTGAAATTCTTTGCATGTTGTTAAATCAAACAATCCTTCTAAATCTGCACGACATTCTACGAAAAAGTGATATTTTGTGATTAAATCAAAGCAGGCTAAGAATTCATTAAGAGTTAATCCTTTTGTTATTAACCATTGTTTTAGTTTAGTGTCATCTTCTGGTTGTTCGGAATTTTGGTACATTAAAATAAGGGTTTCGAAGCGCTTTGTGAGAATACTGAAAAATAGATAGTCTTGATGTTGAATATGCGATATCTCATGTCGAAGGCAATGATGCATATGAATTTTATTATTGTCATAGTAAAAAAGACCAGGATCTGGCTGAATGGTAATTAGATTACTCAGTGATCTCATAGCATATCGTTGATCAGGGTCAAATTCCAGAGTTGCTACTTTTCCTGTATATCCTAATTCTGATAAAGTTTGATAGATATTATCCATATCTTGAGTAGTTATGGTAAATGTATTTTTTGCTGTATTATTTGTAGATCTGCTCACCGTGTTATTCATATAATTTATGACCCATGTACCTTTGATATCGCGTTGGTTGTGGTATATCGCATTTTCTTGATCTTGAGTTTTTGCTATTACTTGTTTTTCGTACATTGAGAATTCTTCTGGTGTTATTTTAGCCAGAGTTAAGATCTCTTTTTTAAAAAACTCTTCTTGTTCATTCATTTTTTGTCGATACCACTGTTCACGTGTCATGTCATTTGGGGGAGTAATGTTGCTAAATTTGCGCTCATTTATCATAAAAATATCACCCGTGCCTTGAACAGCACGTTGAGTTTGGTATTCTTGGTAAGCGGAATATCCATAGTGTCCAGCAATTGCAATACTAGCACCTACTATAGTAGCGGCGCTTATTAATGTTATCATGTTTTTATTTTGAGCATTACGGTAATCTTCATTAAAACGTTCACTTAACAAGTAGCTGAGAGATGGTAGAGCATCTTGATTCTGATGAACAGGTTGATTGGTAGCATCGATTGATAGTATGCTGGTTAGTAAAACCAATATAGTTTTTATTAATAATTTCTTCATAAAACCTTTCATTTGAACGAAAAAGTGCGTTATATAAAGGATAGGTCATTTATAGTCAATGTGCAAAAGGGGCCAGGTGTTTTTTGAGCATTGAGAGCTTATTTTGGTACTATTTGAACTGCGGTTATGATCTAAAAATATATACGATAGTAATAGTGCTCCACGGGTGGTCGCAATATATTGAGCAATGAATATTGCTGCAATATGTGCGAAAAAAACGATTAATGTTTTTAATTTTGAAATTTTAAATTAAAAATGAAGATGCCCCTCAATATTGTTGATTGAGGGGCATCTTCATTTTTTGGAATCAACTAGTATAAATTATGCCATTTTTTGAGGGTCTTGTGTCGCTAACCATAAAGGGTGTTGGCGGTGAACAGCATTTTGAACGGCAGCAATTGAATATTTGTTGAATATTTTATTTGTTAACTCTCTTTGTTTTGCTCGAGTTTGCGCTGGCTTATCGCAACATTCTTGTTTACCAGCAAAACATGAGAGTCCTACGCAATATCCACAAGTGATGGCCTGAGGAACGAGGTGTATACATGGTCCTGCTTGAGGACATTTTGTGCAAGATAGTAGAGCTATACCAAAGCACATGGTGCAAGAGCGACAAGCAACTTGAGCGCAAGGCTTTTGGAGGTTTTTTGTGCATGATGCTAAGGATTGTTGCTCTGTTAATTTATTCCATTCTTGTACTAACTGTTGTAATGATTTTTCTGTTGCAGAGGCATTCATTTGAATGTTTATAGAACATAGTAGTGCAAGCACCAATGAATACGCTATCTGTTTATGTGACACGTGAAAGCTCCTAAAAAAATAATTGGAATCAAAAGGTATAAATTATTGCATTTTCTTATAATCTTCTGCTGCTAACCATAAAGGATGTTTACGAGGAACAGCTCTTTGAATAGTATCAACTGAATATTTTTTTAATATCAGTGCTGTTAATTCCTTTTGTGCTTCGCGAGCACGTCTGGGTTTAACGTGGCATTCTTGTGTGCAAATATAATATGATCTTCCTACGCAACATCCGATATTTAGGGCTTGAGATTTTTGATGTAGACATAGCCCTGCTGAAGGACATAGGAAAGACATTATTGCAGCTGTCATAATACCCCGAGAGCAAGTGACACAAGCATTGTGTATGCAAGGGGTCTTGAGATTATCTATGCGAGAAGCTAAGGATTGTTGCTGTGTTAATGTGTCCAATATTCGTATGAATGTTGGGAATGGATTTTCTGTTTCAGAGGCGCTTGTTTGAATGTTTATAGAACATAGTAGTGCAAGCACTAGGTTCTGTGAACCAAATTATCTGAGCCATATCAGTGTTCCTACAAAATAAAGAAATGATAGATAACTATTTGCGCATTTATCATAACGCGTAGCGATTCTTCTGAAATGCT
>Ga0247836_1000174_pt1 | contig 118253 bp, 113 predicted proteins | sample LaCruzMarch2015__4_FD_187116 | JGI IMG/M metagenome (GOLD analysis project Ga0247836, IMG submission 187116) | Freshwater microbial communities from meromictic Lake La Cruz, Castile-La Mancha, Spain - LaCruzMarch2015_14m | ecosystem: Environmental > Aquatic > Freshwater > Lake | place: Spain...
TTCAATAGCAACCCGGGCTTTAAATTCTGCAGAGAATTTTCTGCGTGGTGTTTTCTGTTTCATAGATGTAAATTAAAATTAATTATTTAACTAACACCATGGTTTGAAATTAGGGGAGTATTATAGACTAACCCCTCAATTTTGCGGTCTGAACCGGACCGCAAAAAAGAAAGTTATGAACATCTACAAGGGTTCCAAAGCGAAAAATATTTTTTGAAAATCTGTCCACGGTTCTGCCAACGGTCTATTTTATAGGCAAAATAAAACCCTGTAAATCAGTGACTTACAGGGTCTAAACTTTAGCTCTGGCGGTCTGGACGGGACTCGAACCCGCGACCCCATGCGTGACAGGCATGTATTCTAACCAACTGAACTACCAAACCAATTTTTTAACCGTTTTTAAACGATCTCCAGAAACATCTGGATTCAAAATCGTGTGAACCTTATTGCTAAAGCGGATACAAAAGTAATCCGATTTTTCAAATAAGCAATAAAAAAGTCCAATAAAAAATGAAAGTTGTACCAATTCTAGCTTTATTTGGTTTATTATGTCGAAATTTAATACTATGAAAAAAAAAATTCTACTAATTACCTGGTGCATTTCGCAATCTTTCTTTAGCCATTCACAACAAATTGAAATATTAAAACATCCAGAATCGATAAGTATCTCAAATCTTTCGCAACTGAATACAATTGAAAGGGAATGCAATATCAGCATTATGCCTGATGGAAAAACGTTGTTTTTCATGTCTACAAGAAATCAACAAAACAGTAATTTAGGTGGGAACGGTGATATTTACCAAACGAAACTTGTCAATAATGTTTGGCAAAATCCTATTGCGCTGGGTGATAAAATAAATACTACATCAGGGGAAGACGAACCTTCGATAGATGCCGAAGGAAAAGTTATGTATTTCCAAAGTTGGGCCGGAGATTGGCGTGCAAAGGGAGGTCCTTATTTTCAAGCAAATCTTAGCGATAAAGGATGGGGTAATGTCAAAGGTTTAGGAGGTGGAATCACTCAGTTTTTTGCCAAAGAATCCAGTGCGAACTTTGGATATGGAACCGATGGAATGGCAGTGTCTGCTGATGGCAATCTGTTTATTGTGGCTTGTGGCCCTGACTACAATGGAGCTATGGATATCTACTACAGCGTTAAAAAAATGGGGGTTTGGGGTTTTCCTCAATTAATGGGCATATCTACCAATGGCGACGAGAGATCCGTGTTTATTGCTGGGGATAATAAAACCATCTATTTTTCTTCGGACGGACATGGAGGTTTTGGAGGCTTAGATATTTTCAAGGTGGTCATTGATAAAAATGGTAAGCTGGGGGAAATCATCAATATCGGTGCACCCTTTAATACGGCAGCAAACGATCAAGGATTTGTGGCATCAGTTGATGGGAAATCTGCTTTCTTTATTCGAGATCTAGATATTTATTACGCCGATATTAGCCAGTTATCAGAAAAAATAAAACCTATCAACCCAATTTTAGACACATTAACGGTTCAGGTTAAAGAAGAGGTGGTGATCATTCAAGAGAAAAAAGAAAGTATTGCACTACAAAATGAACTTGTGTATTTTGATTTTGACGATTATCAATTACGTGAAAGTGAAAAACAACGACTAATGGCTCGATTGAAAGGATTGGGTGAACTGAATAAATTAAAAATAACACTTTCAGGACATTGTGATAACATCGGCGAATCGATTTACAATGACTACTTATCAGATTTTAGAGTTAAAGCAGTTGCTGCTTACTTGCAAGAATTAGGGATTCCAGTGAATCAAATCGAAACAAAAACCTTTGGGGAACGAATGCCAGTGAAGAGTAACGATAATAAAATGGGTAGAAAACTCAACCGTCGCGTTGAAGTAGTATTTACAATTCCCAATTAAATCTATCAGGACTTCTTGCCTTGAAACTTACAAATCGGAGAGTGAAAAAGTTTCATTCAATTGAATACCCTTTTCAGTTTGATGCAAGGTGCAACACTCGTTTACACTATCATGTTCCAAAAAGAGGACGTATTCATTTTCCACCGCATCGCGTAAAAACTGACTTTTTTCTGTCATTGTAATCAATGGACGAGTATCATAACCCATCACATAAGGCAATGGAATATGCCCAACACTTGGCAACAAATCGGCCATAAAAACAAGGGTTTTTCCTTTATATTGAATATGGGGGATCATCATACTATCTGTATGACCATCCACAAATAACACCTTGATATTTTCAAAAATTCCTTCCGAACGATTCCCACTACGCTCTATAAAATTCAATTGACCACTTTCTTGTATCGGCAAGATATTTTCGCTTAAAAACGATGCTTTTTCCCTAGGATTTGGCTTGGTCGCCCACTCCCAATGTTGCTCGTTACTCCAATACTTCGCATTTTTAAAAACCGGTTGATAGCCATTCTTCGAATCATTCCACTTAATAGCTCCACCGCAATGATCGAAATGTAAATGCGTTAAAAAAACATCCGTAATGTCATCTTCATGAAATCCCAACTCGGAAAGACTTTTTGATAAGGTAGCATTGCCATACAGAAAATAATAGGAAAAGAATTTTTCTGACTGCTTATCCCCTATCCCTGCATCGATAAGCATTAAACGATTTCCGTCTTCCACCAATAAACAACGCAAGGCCCAAGAGCACATGTTGTTGGCATCGGCAGGATTTGTTTTTTGCCATAATGATTTTGGCACTACACCAAACATCGCACCGCCGTCCAATTTAAAAAATCCAGTATTTATTACGTGCAATTTCATAATGCTTTTTTTAAGGGTTTGACATAAGCATGAATTGTCAATACAGTCATTTCAGGATCCGTGTTGGCCTGAACAGTAATTTTTTTGGTCTGTTCCTTTGCTTGCAAAGCGGTAGGATGAAAGACAACTTCAATGACATCACTTTTGCCTGGAGCAATTGGTCCAGATGGTTTTTTGGGACTTGTACAGCCACAACTGGCCGAAACATTGCTGATTAGCAATGGTTTTTTTCCAGTATTCGTAACGTTGAAAAGGACTTTGTTATCTGATCCTTCATTGATGGTGCCAAAATCATGGCTCAATTTATCAAAAGACATGGAAGTACTGGAAGCTAAGGCTTTTTGGGCCTCTTTTTCAACCTCGCTTAATTCCTTTTTCAATGCCTTATCATTTTCTTCATTCGAAACGATGGAAGATTCAATATTGCTATTGGTTGGTTTATCTTCTGAACAAGAAGTTAAAACTAAAACCATAAGAATAAAAAAGTAAGATTTCATAAGGAATAATTAAACACAACAAAAATAAGAATTCTATCCCGAACCTTCGGGATAGAACCCGAGACTTGAAAATGTGATAAAATAAAAAAGTCCCGCTGGGGGACTTTTTTGGGAGGGAGACGGGTCTCGAACCCGCGACCTTCGGTACCACAAACCGACGCTCTAACCAACTGAGCTACAACCTCCATTATTGTGGCGACAAATATACTACTTTTCGCTGAATACAGCACAAGAAAGAAAGCAATTTTATATATCCTTGATACGGAGTGGCGCTTCATTACCATCAAATTATTAAAAAATAAAGTTCTTATAAAAGCGTTAAACCTTACCTTTGCTTAATATGAAATGCATTGCCCTGTTAATCTTCTCATTTTTATCCGCCTATGGCATTTCCCAACAAATAAAAATTGTTGGTAGCTGTATAGACAAAAGAGGAAATCCTTTAGAGAGTGTTCAAATAGAAGTAAATACCATTCCAAGTACTATTATTTTCAGTGATTCATTAGGAGCCTATAGCTTTTCAACAAGTGCCTTTGATACCTTGAAAATTAAACTAAGTATTGATGAATACCGCGAAATACGCATGGTTTACAGCGCTAACACTCCAAAATTGAGTTATGTAATAAAAGCCGTTCAATTCCCTATTCAACAAGAAAGAACCGTACAGGTGATTTCGTCGAAAGATGACCCATTTGAAATAACGAAACTTGCTCCCTTCGATCCTCAACGTATAACAGGAAGCGTTGAAAGAACCCTGACCTTGATCACAGCTGCTGTATCCAATAATGAATTAACCACTAATTACAATGTCCGAGGAGGAAACTACGACGAGAATTTAGTGTATGTAAATGGTTTTATGGTTTACCGCCCCTTTCTAACTCGGAGTGGACAACAAGAAGGAATGAGTTTTATACATTCCGCTTTGGTTGAATCAGTGAAGTTTTCAGCCGGAGGATTTGATGCGCAATACGGCGATAAATTAAGTTCTGTATTAGACATTGAATATAAAACTCCCAAAAGTACAAAGGCTAGCGCTATGCTCTCATTACTTGGAACAGAAGTCCACGTTGAACAAGCGGTTTCAAAAAAATTCAACTATTTAGCTGGGGCAAGATACCGATCTAACGGCTACCTATTAAATTCACTTCCCACAAAAGGCTCCTACAATCCGGTATTTATGGATGGTCAATTCCTCACCAATTACCAACTCAATCCCAAATTAACTTGGTCGGTATTAGGGCACTTTTCATCCAACAATTACCAATTCATTCCCCAAACAGCCGTTACCGACTTTGGTACAGCAAACGAAGCTTACTCTTTTCGGATCTACTTTGACGGACAAGAAAGCACGCGATTCCAAACCATGATGGGAGGCACCGCATTAAAGTATCAAGCAAGCAAGAATACCGATTTGGATTTTTATGCGACTATTTTTAATTCGAACGAAAAAGAATATTTCGATATCCAAGGGCAATATTACATCAACGAACTTGAAATGGATCCATCCAAAGAAACCTACGGCGATTCAATTGCCGTTTTGGGAATTGGCACCTTTTTAAACCATGCAAGAAATCAATTAAATGCTACCATTACCAACATCTATCATCAAGGAGAACATCGTGTGTATGCCAACTTTAAAGATTTTGAAAAAAGACATTTTTATACTTCTACCATAAAATGGGGCGTAAATTACCAACATGATATTTTTACAGATGTCCTAAGTGAATGGAAAATGATTGATTCCGCAGGGTATAGCATTCCTCAAGCATCACCTAATCAAGTGGAATTATTTGAAACCATAAAAAGTGAGTTAAGTTTGGTTGGAGAAAGAGCAACTGGGTATGCACAATGGAACCAAAGTTGGACAAACATCCACCGAAACCATGCCGTTTCAATTCAGAAAAAAACAAAAGTAAATAGCATAAAAACGACGAAGCTATTTCAAGACACCTTGAGTGAATCCACCAAAAAAATAGCGGTAAGTTTCGGAGTAAGAAGTGGCTATACAAGTGTTAATAATGAATTTTACCTAACACCTCGAGCGGCATTAATTTTCTACCCACGTAATTACATGGTCCATAATGGTCGAATCACAAAACGCAATATCAGCTACCGATTAGCATCAGGACTTTACTATCAACCTCCCTTCTACAGAGAATTTCGCACCCTTGAAGGAACGTTAAATACCCAAGTTAAATCACAAAAATCGTTTCACGTAGTCGCATCAACAGATCTCTTGTTTTCCATGTGGAATAGAGAAAATCCATTTAAGGTTTCGGGTGAATTGTTCTACAAATATTTATGGGACGTAAATCCATATGAAATAGAAAATGTTCGCACGCGCTACTACGCTGAAAACAATGCTGTCGCCTACGCATATGGATTTGATGTGAATATTCATGGGGAATTTGTGGAAGGAATCGAATCGTTTTTTAAATTGGGCGTGCTATCCACAAAGGAAAATATTATCGGAGATTCACATAAAGAATACTATAATGCTGCTGGCGAAAAAATTATTTTTGGCTACAGCCAAGATCAAACAATTGCAGACAGCGCAACAATTTATCCAGGATTTATTCCTCGTCCAACAGACCAATTGTTCAATTTCGGAGCGCTAGTGCAAGATAAAATGCCTGGACTTGAAAATTTCACCGTACAAATGGGGCTGCAATTTTCAACCGGTTTACCATATGGCCCACCAGACAGAACGCGATACAAAGACACCCTGCGATTAAAAAGTTATTTTAGGGTAGATTTAGGCATGGCCTACGACTTAATTCCAAATGATAAGGCAAGAAAGAATAATTTTTGGGGCAAAAACTTTTCAGATGCTTTGATCTCATTAGAAATCTTTAACCTCCTAGGAATAAACAATGTGCTTTCAAAACAATGGATCCAAGATGTTCAAGGAAAATATTATGCTATTCCGAACTATTTAACCCAACGAAGAATCAACCTGAAATTAATTTGTAAAATACGTTAGTTTAGGGCATTTGGAGCAAACAGAAACTTGTTGGGATATACCAATTCTGTTTTTACAGCATACATAACAATTCCTGCTGTATTGCGCACCCCTAATTTACTCATGATGTTTTTACGATGCGTATTTACTGTGTGTGTACTTAAAAATAAGAATTCAGCGATTTGACCATTTGTTAAACCTTCCGCTATTAATTTTATGATCTCCGTTTCTCTTTCCGTTAAAATAACAGCCTCACAAGTGAATCCATCTACGTCGATATCATGAATATCGATATTTGCACGCTGTATTATTTCCAACAATTGGCCACAAAAAAAACGGTTTCCTTTTTTAGTTTCATTAACGGCATCTAAAATCTCGGATAGTTCACAATCTTTTTTCACGTAGCTTGTTACACCAGATCGCAAAGCATCAACTAAAATTTGAGCGCTTTGATCCGGCGTAATGGCCACAAACCGCACCTTTTTATCATGCTGTAACACCTTCGTAATTACATTGATATCAAAACCAGCCGAAGTGAAGTCAATCAGCACTATGGCAGCTCCGAAAGATTTTATTTGATCCAATAATTCCTGATTATTATGAGCTTCTCCCACAATACTAATGGATTTATCATTGCTCAATAACGTGCGCAAACCAAGTCGCATTATATCGTTACTATCTGCAATAATTACGCTCATCTTATTTAGAATTAATTTAGATAAGACAAATATAAAGGTGATTATCTAATTAGCATACAATTTAGCGAATTATATTGAAACGAACATAAATAAAAATCTAAGTGCCGATGAAAAATCACCCTTCTCAAACTAATTCTTTACCTTTGTTTGGTGGAAACAATCATTACAAAAGACTGTTCATTAGCCTGCGAAATACTAAAAAAAGGCGAAGTGGTGGCGGTACCTACAGAAACAGTATACGGATTAGCGGCCAATGGATTAAATCTTGCTGCCGTAAAAAAAATATTTGAAGCAAAAGCGCGGCCCTTCAATAATCCATTGATTTTACATTTTGCAAATCAAGAACAAATAGATCCCTTTATTCTCGATTTTCCTCCCATTTTAAAGCAACTAACAGCCGTTTTTTGGCCAGGACCTCTTACTGTGCTATTGCCCAAAAGCAACTTAGTCGACGATCTAATTACCGGAGGAAAAGCACAAGTAGCTATTCGCATACCCTCGCACCCTGACTTTCACGCATTGCTTCAACAGTTAGATTTTCCATTAGCAGCGCCCAGTGCAAATTTGTATGGAAGGGTAAGTCCAACAAATGCCGAACACGTTTACAAACAACTCATGGGCAAAATCCCCTTAATTCTTGATGGAGGTCCTTGTGAAAAAGGAATAGAATCGACGATTATCGGAATGGAGAATGAGCAAGTAATTGTTTATCGTTTAGGAAGTATTTCAATTGAAGAAATAGCTCTTCATCTAGGCGAGGTTCCTCAAATAAAAAACGAAGCGACAGAAAATGGAATCGCCAGTGGGATGGTCAAGTATCATTATGCGCCAAGAACACCGCTTTACTTTTATGATGCCTCTTCCACCAAAATGGACCAAAATAATGGCTATATTTTCTTTAATGAATACCCAAACAATACAAAGATTGAAAATGCGATTGTATTAAGTGAAACGAGTGACCTCCATGAAGCGGCTCGGAAGTTATACAGCGCATTGCACGAGTTTGACGAAAGAGGATTCCATCACATTTACATTGAAAGATTTCCTGAACAAGGATTAGGCGCAACCCTAAACGATCGATTGAATCGGGCTACTGAAAAATTTAAGGCATAAAAAAAGCCTTCCGAATTCGAAAGGCTCAACTATTTGCTGTTTGATTCACTTCATGTGACGACCAAAACGGTTATTAAATTTATCAATTCTACCTGCAGTATCCACAAATTGAGCAATTCCTGTAAAGAAAGGATGTGATTTGTGAGAGATATCAAGCTTTACTAATGGGTATTCTTTCCCATCTTCCCATAAAATTGTTTCTCTTGTATTTGCACAAGAAGGACATAAAAATGAATATTCATTGGACATGTCTTTAAAAACAACTAGTCTATAATCTTCTGGGTGTATTTCGTTTTTCATTCTATTTAATTTTCAAAATGGATTGCAAATTTAAGTATTTCTTTTATATTTCCAAGGCAATCGCTAATTATTTTATTGACTATTTTAACATCACAAGGGTGATAACTACCTGTAATTTTATTCCAGCAAAAGAACAATGTACTTAAATTTGTAATATATCTCTATCCTGTGAAATTAAACAAGACGTATCGACTAGATGAAATAGCAGCGCTAATTGCCTGCGAATACGAGGGTGATCCTGCACATCAAGTGTTGGGAATAAATGAAATTCACCTTGTGGAATCCGGAGATATTGTATTTGTGGACCATCCAAAATACTACGATAAAGCGCTTAATTCAGCGGCTACAACGATCATAATTGACAAAAAAGTAAGCTGCCCCATTGGCAAAGCGCTCATCATTTCGGCAAATCCCTTTGATGATTTCAATAAATTAACCAAGCACTTTGCCCCAAAATTAGGTCCGAAAAATAATGAATCCGGAACGCAATCGATTTATCCCAATGTATATATTGGCCATCAGGTTACTATTGGCAAAAACGTACAACTATATCCAGGAGTTTGCCTGCTTGATGGAACAACCATTCAAGACAATGTAATAATTGGCGCAAATACGGTGATTGGTCATGACGCCTTCTACTACAAAAAGACAAATGGTCAATACAACGCTATGCATTCTTGTGGCAATGTTATCATTGAAGAAGGTGTAGAAATTGGCGCCTTATGCACCATAGATCGAGGCGTAACAGGCACTACTACTATCGGAAGCGGGACAAAAATTGATAACCAAGTACAGGTTGGTCACGATACAGTTATCGGGAAGAATTGCTTGTTAGCCGCACACGTTGGAGTAGCAGGCTGTGTAGTAATCGAGGATAACGTTGTAATTTGGGGACAAGTAGGCATCGCCAGCAGTGTAAAAATAGGTGAATCGGTCATTATTTTAGCGCAAAGCGGCGTAATGAAAAATCTAGATGCTGGAAAAACCTATTTTGGCAGTCCTTGTGCAGAAGTAAAAGAAAAATTCAGGGAATTAGTTGCCCTGCGTGCATTACCGGATTTTATGAACAGCAAAAAATGACGGAGGAAATAATATCAACTCTCGACAAAAAAATAGCCCTACAAGCGCTAAAACTAAACTCCTTGCTGGAAATCAGCTCCGCAATCAACAATAATCTTTCTACAGATCAATTAATCATAAATTTCTCCTTTATTTTAAAAGAGCAATTAAATTTTAGACGATTTGTTTTGTTTATCAATCAAGAAGGCTGGAGCTGCCTATTAAAAGAAGGATATAAGGGCAAAATTGATACAGAGAACAATATACTTGACCTACTTCGATTTAAAGAAACAACACTTTTAGCAGACTCAAATTCCAATTTATTACGAGAATTTAATGTGGTACTACCCGTATTACATTTAGGACAACCTCTCGCCTATTTATTATTGTCGGACAACCAATTAAAACCCGCTACGCTGCTAGATGCCGACTCACATTTATCTTTTGCACAAACATTAACCAGTATCATTACGGTTGCCATTGAAAATAAGCGCTTGGTAAAAAGCAATGTGATAAAGGAATTGATCTCCAAAGATTTGGAAGTCGCTTCGGAACTACAAAAACTACTTTTTCCTTCGGATTTACCTTCGGATAGAAAAATGGATGTGCATGCAAAATATATACAAAGACATGCAATTGGTGGTGATTATTACGACTTTATTCCTTTAGGAGATGATGAGTACATTCTTTGTATCGCGGATGTTTCAGGTAAAGGAATAAGTGCCGCCATGTTGATGGCTAATTTTCAAGCAACCGTTCGTACCCTCTTCAAATATCAACGCTTTGAATTGGCCTTTTTAATGGAGGAACTAAATAAAAAAGTCATACTAAATGCCAAAGGCGAAAAATTCATCACATTTTTTATCGCACATTTTAACGCACATACGAGAAAACTTAAATTCATCAATGCCGGACATAATCACCCTATTCTTTTGATGAATCGTAAAATACAACCCCTTGTATCCGGTTGCATAGGATTGGGAATGCTCGATGAATTACCAACCATAAATATTGGTTCGCTAACCTTAAATAGCAACGCTACCCTAGTACTTTTTACCGATGGAGTAGTCGAAACAGAAGATGAAAATGGAGAGCAATTTGGAGTAGATCGATTAATAAAAGACATTAAAGCATACTCCAGTTTAAAAATGGAAGACATGAACAACATCATCTTTTCTCACTTGACGGATTGGTGTGGAACACAAAATTATGGGGATGACACAGCAATAATGAGCTGTAAATTCTTTTAACGAATAAGGTACATTTTCCCCAATCCTTTTTGAATAAACTTATCCGCGCCAGATTCTAATTGCTTAATATTTTGACCATTAATTTTTGCTTGAACACGATACAAATAAATTCCATTCGCTAATTGGTCACCAAATTGATCCCTTCCATCCCAAGCATAATCAGTAATATTTCTTCCAATTCGAATAGCACCTAATTCGCCTTCTGTAATTTCACGCACCACTTTGCCATTGATATTCATCACTTGAATTAATATATCATCGGGTAAAGCATCACCAGTAACTGTAAAGACAAAACGCGTGCTGGTAGAGAATGGATTGGGATAATTTAAGAATTCAGTAATCGCTGATTCATGAATAACCTCAAAATTAATTTTATACTCAAAATCCCCCGAAAGATTCCCTGACTTATCACTTCCCTGCACCAGCAATGTGTACGTGCCCGTTTTTTCAAAATAAGTGGGGTAAATGATTTTAAATTTCTTGTTTTGAATTTCTGCCGGAATCCACTGCATAACAACTTCACCATTCGCATTCATAAAAGGAATTTTTAGTTGAATGCCATCAGGATCAGTGATATAAACACCAAACAAGGAGGTGTCTGCATCTTCACTCATTACCAAATATGGATTTTCATCTTTTAAGCTCATCACAATTTCTGTGGTAGGCGCAATAATGTCATTATTAAGAATGTGCTGACCATTGAAGGTTACATCCAAAATAGGATTGATATCTTCTGACTGAACGGTAAAAGGAAACTGTAATAGATTATTTATATGAGTCAATTCAGGTTGATCGGTAAAAGCTTGCACCAAATCGACGTAAGGATTTATTTCCATTCTAAGCCAGTTTTCACCTACCAATCCCAAGGAAGAAAATTCGATGGTATCGCGCAATATATTTCCAGCTAAAAGCGGCGCTTGTCTTGGGTAAGATATCGGATGAATCATTTCGTATTTGTCGACAATATAATAACTAACCAATAAGGAATCCATACCATAATCACTTATGTTACGGACATCCACTGCAAATTTGACCGATTGACCTTCTTGAAGTGTATCGTTTAATATTGTCCAAGTAATCCCAGCGCTTGCATCAATTGCTGCCTCTGGTAGCGGCGCAAAAACAACATGCCAGAAATCAATCTGAGCGGGAGTTTGAGTCACCGAATCGTAATATTTTGCCTCAAGTCGCATGTAGGGATATAAAGCCGGATCAATAAGATTTGTCAATTGAATAATAGAATCATTTGCGGTCATTAGCGTATCAATCGTATATTGATAGGCACCATAAGCATTGAACAATTTTATATTTAACATGGTGGAATCCCCTACAGTTTGTTCCAAAGCGTCTCTTTTCCAAAAAAGCGACTTCCATTCAGACACCGGCCCTATCAAAGGACTAGTTTCTATCCCAATCAATTGAGAACCAGAAATGATCGTATCAAGGAAAATATTCTCGTTATTTTGGGAAACCAATTCAACTACAAAACTTGGATCACCTTTTCGCGTTAAAAATATAAATGGTCGATTTGGTCTGCCGGCATAAATACTGTCAGAACCAAGATTCAAGAATGTTGTGTATAATCCTGGATCATATAAATTCCACCAATCGTAACGAGTACTCATAGGCGTGTAAATCAAAATATAATCTCCGTTTTCAACGACATTTTCCACAAGATTTTGAAAAGCATCTATTTGCGCCGGAACATTTTGATGAAACGTGAAATACTTCATCGGACGAGGCTTACAACCTGCATTATCATTCGCATTCCCAAAATTATTGTTGGGATTTACAACCGTGCCATTTGGATAAATATAGCGTGTTTCCCAAGGCAACAAGGTAGCTTTATCAATGATGGCTACATGGAATTTGGGGGTCAGATTGCAAATCTCATATTCTTGCTGTTCATCGTTCAAGTACCAGGCATTATCGAAAATAAATGGCGACGAAGTAGATGCTAAGGTTAGACAAGAAATCGTTTTTTGAATGGGGGTAAATTCACGGTGTTCATTAATTTGATTAAGGTTTATTCCAACAGGCGTGTTAAAAGTAAACTGATGAAAATCATCCTGTCCCCATCCTTCCTTATTAATGATGTATTGAAACGAACGCGTTTTCCACATTGGCGTTGGTTCATCAATGGCAATACGCCAATAATAAACGGTGCTATCAACCATAATTACTGGCGAAGACATATTAGAAACTCCCGAAATCCATTGATTCCAATTCACTGATTTCACTCCACCAAGACCAGAAACAGTAGCATATCTTCGGAAACCACTGTTAAAAGTGTGAATAGTATCCAACTCAAAACGGTAGGTATTCATAGGAGCCAATGGATCGATTGTTGAACCAAAAAGCGCTATGGTGTCTCTTGGAACAACTGCAAAATCTATGGGTAAAATTGGGACGATGCCATCAATATTGATCATGAAATTTTTCAATACTTGATTATTCGTTATTTCATCATATTGCTCGGGAATGTCAGAAGGAATATCCGCGCTGATTGTAAAGCGATTCAATCCCACGCCTATCAATGGATAAAAAGGAATTTTTATATTTATTGTTTTCTCATAATCTATTCCATTGACAATAAAGACATAGTTGGAATCAGCCATTGAGCCTGGAAAATCGCGCAGAATTTGAAGGGTAAAGTCACCAGGAATAGATTGTCCTAAATTTCGAATCGTAACGGCAATATCAATAGAATCTGTTGCGAGCGTTATGTCCTCCGGTCCGAAAGTTATTCTCGGATCTGTTAATTCTATTTCCGGTTTATTATGAGGATTTAATCGAAGCATTGGATCCCCGTGCAAGGTCATTTGGGAAAACGTTGATTCAGATATCAAATCTGAATTCACATTCATAACGGTATCAATTAGATTCCTAATGTGAGATCCGATTGTACCACCATAATTATCTTTGGAAAACTGGCGGTAAAAATGATTGGAGAAATCATTAAGAGCTGAAGTAAAACCATAATTAATTGTACCCAAATAAGCTATCACCCCTGCATTCGGCGTTAGTACAAATTGCTCTGATTTAGTGGAGGCACTTTGAAAGATATTACCGTTGTAACAAGAATTAGCAATTAATAATGGATATCGACCCTGATTGTCCCAATTTTGCGGTTCGTCCAGATTGACGTCAAAACCACTAATCGAAGAAGACGCATGTCCGAAAAAGTTCATCACTGTAACCCCTTCTTGAATTCTATCTTGAATCGCTTGAACCTGCAATGGTGTCAACGGATTCCCGGATTGTTTTGCCACCAAGGTTGTATTCCCACCGAAATAATCATCCTCAGCAAGCAGTGCCATTTGGTTTAAATAAGTCTGAAATAGATACTGTTCATTTGAATTATTCCCCCCCGAGAAATGCAAAATTTGTTTTTGCCAATCCTTTGATTGTGAAGAATAAATAGAACCTGGGTCTTGCTGCAATTCAAACTCCTTTACTTTTGTTAGGTATGTTTGTAATTCCGCGTCATTATTAACCGATATTCTTCCAGTAGGAATTAAAGGCGTCCATTTATCCGTGCCAGCTAAATTGGAGGTAATACAAACGTCACATGATGGTTGACCGAAAGAAGGCACAAGCGATAAAGCATAATTTGCGGAGGAGGTTCTAGATCCTGGGCCAGAAGACAAGGCAGAGGTTACATTGGCTTCTCGAATACCTTTTCCTAACAAGTACAATCCAACTGGTTTTTGTGTGGAGAGTGAGTAGATATAATGAGCATACCTTCTCAATCCATTGATATGCTTTGGGATGCCACCGCCAAATTGTTGGTATAATTCATCTACTTTAGATAATATCACGTTGTAATCCCCGCCCAAAATGGAACTTCGATATGTCGCATAATCGATCACTGAAGTTTCTAACTTTGGGTGATAAACAAAAAGCAAGGCTTTTTCTAAATTCGGAATTGTTGAGAAATTGGTAAAAAACCCTGTATTATTAACTAGCTTAAATGTATTTATATTGTAGAAAGTACTAGCATCTTGTAGCACCACTTTTTGGTTGGTACCGTTGATACTATTCGGAATGAGCACCTGATAATTTCCAGGAGAAACCGCAATAACAGGAAGCTTTCTTGGAGTGTCACCTAGCACAAAGCAATAGCTATTCGGAATAGAAAGCGCTGTCATGTTAAGTCTAATTTTGGATTGAGAAGGATTATTCTCCACCAAAAAAGATGTTTTGTTAGCGTTCAAAAAAGAGGGAGTACGTGGATAAACGAAGGACCAATAATTTAAGGATTGAAAATCAGACAGCGCACTTTGATCACCGATAATATTTACTTTGTAGTTCGTACTTCCTGCAGCTGGTAAAATAGAAGCAGGGAAATATTTGTTGATGTATATCCCCTGATACCCCGTAAAAATAGTGTCCATTAGCACATAATTACTGGCGCCAATTGTATGAAGCGAATGATGGTTTCCAATACCACCAAAAGCCGCATTAGATGCTCCAACGGTTACGGCTCGATAATTCACCAAAGGCGCATCAAGACCTTGATAGACATTTTCTAAAAGCGTGGACGAAAAATTCCATGTGTATCCATTAATGCCATTTTGCACGGTACTCCCCCACCCTTCGCCGGAAACATAAAATGAACTTGCCGCTTCAGAAGATTTTTCCCCCTCAATATAAGCCTGCGCAAAAGATTGCCATTTTTCAGAAAACACATAATTCGAAGGAACATATGAATTGAAATCCACGTCATTTTCTACCACAAACCGCTTATTATTTTCACTGGAATTCCATGTGAAGAAATATTGAATGGTATCATTGTATAAACTAAATTTCGGGTTTCCCATCCACGTTGGATTATCGTAAAGAGTCGAGTCTAACCAACCATCATTCTTTTCAGCATAAAAAAAGATCTGATCACCTGCATCAAGTAAATTATCTCCTCCATCTTGAATATACAAAGGAATTTCTTTTTGACGACCGAAAATCTGCACATTTCCAGCCGTAAAGGAATTAACAGGAATTCCAGCAGCCGTTAAGGAAGCAACATCAATTTTATAGAGACCGGTCTGTGCAAGAGAAAATGAATAATACTGTTGGGAATAATTAATCCATTCATTTCCAAAAGTTTGTGCTTCAGCGGAAAAATAAAGAAAAAAACAACTTAAAACAGTAAAAATCTTTTTCATTTCACAGCATTTTTCGGTTTTACTAATTTAAATTTAATTGAAAAAATATGGGTGTAAAAATTAGCATCCGCATCACCTAGTCGAGTAAAAGCATAATCTAAATGAAAGCCTTTGATACCAACCCCCAAACCAATATTAGGCTGGACGCCCCAATATTTAGAACCATCCATTCTACTAAACGACTGAACAGAAGAGATTCCTCCTCTTAATTTAACAATATCGCGGTAGCCAAACTGGATGCCTGCATGGGGATCTACAGAAAAAGGCGCTGCACTTATTAGCGTATTTCTTTTTCCATCGGTAGTGACATCAAAGTCAATTTCACCGCCAATACTTAATCCTTTTTTTCCTAAGTCAAATTGACAAGCAGAGGCAAGAATAATTCTAGGCAGCGTTAACTCAAGCCCATTATTGGGTATTTCATTTCCTGTGGCTAAGAAAACCTGTTGCATTTCCGGATCCAAATTAAAGACCCACGCATTAAAAGTAGAGGTAAGATCACGGGCAACCACTCCAAAACGCCATGTTTTATTAACTTGATATTTCCAACCAGCATCTAAACCAAAGCCCCAAGCCTTAGCAAAATCCCCCACTTTTCTATATATTACCTTTACAGTTCCGCCAACACTCATCCCTTCGACCTTTAATTTAGAAGCATATGAGCCCAAAAATGCATAATCACCTGCAGTAAAAGTCGTGATATTATCGTAATTGATGACACCGTTGTTATCTATCAACTGAGTAGTATTTGGAATATCGTCGACACCAAAACGAATAAAAGAAAGGCTAAGCGCACTGCGATCATTAATAGCATGCGCTAATCCCACGTAATCATACTTGGCAATTCCAGCAAAAAATTCAGAGTGCATAACGCTAGCTTCCAACCAACTCTTTACCCCCACCAATCCAGCAGGGTTCCAGTAGGCGGCACTAACACCCTCGGAAGAAGCGACAACCGCATTTCCCATTCCGTATGCATCAGCACCAACACCTAGCGCTAAAAATTCATTGGAATATTTTTGACAATAAAAACTAGATTGAAAAATCGTAGCAAAAAAGGAAAATAGAATCAAGAAAACCTTCATAATTTTTAAAAATTGGACTTAATTAACCCAAATATTGCCAAAAAATTGTGTTATTTGCACATCAATAAATAATTGCGATAAATATACTTTATTTATATGTAATTTTAGAAATATATTTTTTCAAAGAAAATTTGAACCACTAAATGTTTAGCCTCCCGAACTTACTTACTGCAATGAATTTGGTTTGTGGGATAATTTCAATAATAGCTACACTAGCAGGAAGAATAGATATTTCACCTTTATTTTTATTCGCTGCAATGGGATTTGATTTCCTAGATGGTTTTGCGGCAAGAAAACTAGCTATCCAAAGCGAACTGGGAAAACAACTTGATTCATTAGCAGACATGGTGTCGTTTGGCTTAGCGCCAGGAATTATTGTTATGGTGATGATTATTCTTGGAGTTCATGATGGTACCATCGCTCCACATGACTACAATTATCAGGCAACTTCTTACACATGGTTTCAAATCCAAGCTTGGATGCAAGCTGTTTTTTATAATGTTCCGAATCAATTTGACGCTTCGATTAAGTACTTGCCTTTTATAGCCTTTATTATTCCCGTTTTATCATTATTTCGATTGGCAAAATTTAATATAGATAAAAATCAAAGTGATCGATTTATTGGCGTGCCTACACCACTTAACACCATTTTCATTTTATTTTTCCCACTCTATTTTTGTTATCACTTTTCAACTTGGAACAGTCAGCATTCGCTCATGTTATTGGTCTTTGATTGTTATTCAATCGCATGTATTACCGGCCTTTTTTCGTTTCTGTTAATCGCAAATATTCCACTAATCGCCTTGAAATTCAAAAGTTACGCTTGGGTGGATAATAAATTCCGTTACTTATTATTACTATTATCCTTAATAAGTTTTATTGTTTTTTTCCTTTGGGCAATCCCAATAATTGTAATTTTGTATTTATTATTATCGATAATTGAAAACCGTCAAAACAAAACAAATGAAATTTAAAGCTGAAATTGATATAATGCCACAAGATGCCCTACTTGATCCACAAGGAAAAGCGGTGTCAAACACAATGCAAAACATTGGACTATCAGAAATAGAAAATGTCCGAATTGGAAGGCATATTCGCTTATTTATAAATTGTGCTGATTTAAAAACAGCCGAGGAGAAAGTGAATGATGCTTGTAAAAAATTATTGGCGAATCAAATTATGGAAACCTATCGTTTCAGCATTGAAACTTGTTGAATTACAATTTGAATAACTATAACTAAGCAAACTAAAACGAAAAACTATGACCGAAGGAAAATCAAGAAGTGGCAATGGATTTTATTTAATCACCATTTTTATATTATTAGCCGGCTTGGCTTACCTTACCTATATGTGGTCAGGAAAAAGAGCCGAATTAAATACGTGCAGCAATGAGAATTTAGTGCTTAAGTCAGACATGGATGGCATGAATAAAATGATGGCTGGCTACGTTGGGAATATATCCAAGGATTTAAAAACAGATTTTAAGAACATGCTGGATTCTTATGATAAGTTGATCGAGAAAGATAGTAGTAAGGCAGATAGCCTTAATATTCAAAAAGACAAAATTCAAAAATTATTGAATCAATTAAATTCCAATAAAAAGCTCACCGCTTCTCAACTTTTTCAGTTAAGAAAAGAGAATGAGACATTGCGAAACATCATGAAGGGATATGTTAAGCAAATTGATGCGCTGAACACCTTAAATATCGAATTAACATCAAAACTGGATGAAACGTCTACGCAATTAACTACTACCAAAACAGAGCGGGATGATTTCAAAAAAGAAGTAGAGGAGAAGACCACACAACTAAAAAAAGGAGCTCAACTTAATGCCTACTCGTTTCACTCATCCGCGTTGCAATCAAAATGGAACAGCACGATTAAAGAAACTGAAAAAGCAAAAAACGCCATTCAAATAATGTCTAGCTTTACTGTTTCACAAAATCCCTTAGCAAATGCGGGAAAGAAATCGGTTTATTTACAGATTACCAGCCCAGATGGTAGAATTCTTCAAGCTCGTTCAAATAACACCGTAGATACCGATCAAGGAAATGTAGCCTACTCCGACAAAAAAGATATTGATTATCAAAATCAAGCTATCGACGTTTCTATATACTATGATTTCAAGGCAGAAAAAGCCATAAAAGGAAATTACAAGATAAAGGTTATTTGCGATGGAATTGTAATAGGGACGGATAGTATTACCTTAAAGTAAGTACTAATTCTATGGAAGATAAAGGCACCGTTGAAATTTCTATAAACAATGAAATTGGAACCATAACATTTGGACATCCACAAAGCAATTCGCTTCCGGGAGCTTTGCTACAACTACTCGCCAAAACCATTACTGATCTTAGTAAAGAGGCAAGTGTGAAGGTTATTATTTTACAGTCGTTGGGAGATAAAACATTCTGTGCAGGAGCAAGCTTTGATGAACTCGTTGCCATATCAGACCTTGAAACTGGAAAAACATTTTTTTCGGGCTTCGCAAACGTTATTAATGCTTGCCGAAAATCAAGTAAGTTAATAATTGGTCGAATTCAAGGGAAAGCAGTCGGTGGAGGCGTAGGCATTGCCAGTGCCGTAGATTATTGTTTTGCCACTACAAATGCCGCTGTAAAACTTTCCGAACTTGCTGTGGGCATTGGTCCTTTTGTTGTTGGACCTGCAGTTCAACGAAAAATTGGTTTGTCTGCTATGAGTGAACTAGCTATTAATGCTACCTCGTGGAGAAGCGCTGAATGGGCCATGCAAAAAGGCTTGTATAATGAAATCTATGAGACTTCCTCAGAAATGGATACTGCCATTCAATCGTTGGCCCTCAAACTATCCAATTCAAATCCTGCAGCAATGCAAGAGCTTAAGCAAGTGTTTTGGGAAGGAACCGAAGATTGGGATACACTTTTAGTGAGTCGCGCAAGCATAAGTGGAAAGTTGGTTTTAAGCGATTTTACACGCGAAGCGATTAGCACTTTTAAAAGCAGATAAAAAATTCTTTTATTTTTTATTTAATTCCTTTGTTAATAAAAACAATAATCCTATCTTTGCACCCCTAATTTTAGGGTTTTTAGTGCTCATATAAAGAATATAACGTGGATACATTAAGTTATAAAACAATTTCTGGAAATGTTCAAACCGCCAACAAAAAGTGGTTTATCGTTGATGCAGAAGGACATACAGTAGGAAGACTTGCGAGTAAAGTTGCAAAAGTTATCCGAGGAAAATACAAAACTAATTATACACCTCACGCAGATTGTGGTGATAATGTTATCATCATCAACGCAGAGAAAATAACTTTCTCAGGTGCTAAATTATCACAAAAAGAATACGTTCGCTTTTCAGGTTATCCTGGAGGTCAACGATTCACTTCAGCTGAGAACATGTTAAAAGACCATCCTGAACGACTTGTTGAAAAAGCAATCAAAGGGATGTTACCAAAAAACACCTTAGGACGAAGATTATTTACCAACCTTAAAGTATATTCAGGTAATACACACAAGCATGAAGCACAGCAACCAGAATTGTTAAATTTAGATTCACTTAAATAATATGGAAATTATAAACGCTCTAGGAAGAAGAAAGACGGCTGTGGCTCGTGTATATTTATCCAAAGGAAAAGGCACGATATCAATTAACAAAAAGGCTATGGCCGTAATGTTTCCAATTGATGTTTTACAAGCAAAAATTAATCAGCCATTTATTTTAACAGAAACCGTTGGTCAATATGATGTTAAAGTAAACGTAATGGGTGGCGGAATTAATGGACAAGCAGAAGCTATCCGATTAGGTATCTCTCGTGCATTGGTTGAAATATCAGCTGATTACAAGCCCTTATTAAAAGCGGATGGTTTAATGACACGTGATCCTAGAATGGTAGAACGTAAAAAACCGGGGCAACCAAAAGCAAGAAAGAAATTCCAATTCTCGAAACGTTAATCGATATTGGAGGTTTAGTATCCAAACTTTTGAGTACCTATCTTTTAGATCCCTCAACTGTTGAACTAATTAAGGAACGTAAACAAATAAATTATATATGTCTAAATTAAATTTTGAAACACTTTTAAACGCCGGAGTTCATTTCGGTCACCAAAAAAGAAAGTGGAACCCAGCAATGGCCCCTTATATCTTTGAAGAGAAGAAAGGAATTCACATCATCGATTTGAACAAAACAATTGTTCATTTAAATCAGGCTTGTGCAGCCATGAAACAAATTGCACGCTCAGGTAAAAAAATCCTTTTTGTTGCAACAAAAAAACAAGCAAAAGAAATAGTTTCTGAACGAGTTACTAAAATCAATATGCCTTACGTAACTGAAAGGTGGACAGGTGGAATGTTAACAAATTTCCAAACTACTCGAAAGTCAATCAAGAAGATGACTATGATTGACAAAATGCAATCGGATGGTACATGGGAAACATTGAACAAGCGTGAGAAATTATTCAAAACTCGTCAACGTGATAAATTGGAAAAAACGTTTGGTTCAATTTCTGAAATGACACGTCAACCAGCGGCGATTTTTATCGTTGATATTTTAAAAGAGCACATCGCTTTAGCTGAAGCCAAACGTTTAAACATTCCAGTTTTTGCAATGGTTGATACTAATTCAAATCCTAAGATGGTTGATTTTCCTATTCCATCAAATGATGATGCTACCAAATCAATCATGTTAATTCTAGATGAAATCTGTGATGCTGTTCGTGATGGATTAGAAGATCGCAAGAACATGAAGCCTGAAAATGAAGCGGGTTCGGAAGAACTAGTTGAAGCTAAAGGTAACACAGCTCCAAAGACAAGAAAAAGATTAAATTCGATGGAAAATACTGAAGCACCAGTTGTTGAAGAAGCACCAGTTGTTGAAGTAGCAGCAGTTGTTGAAGAAGCGCCAGTTGTTGAAGAAGCGCCTGTTGCCGAAGAAACTCCAGTTGTTGAAGAAGCGCCTGTTGCTGAAGAAGCACCAGTTGCTGAAGATAACAAAGAAGAAGAAGCTTAATCTCACATATTTTAAACCAATAAATTTATAGACCATGGCAATTACAGCTGCTGATGTAAACAATTTACGTCAACAAACCGGTGCAGGAATGATGGACTGCAAAAATGCATTAGTAGAATCTAATGGTGACATCGAAATGGCGATCGATATTCTTCGTAAAAAAGGTCAAAAAGTTGCTGCGAAAAGAGGTGACAACGAGGCCAAAGAAGGCTTAATCATGGCTCAAGCAACCGCTGATGGACAAACGGGTGTGATACTTGCATTAAACTGCGAAACAGATTTCGTTGCTAAAAACGAAGGGTATGTTTCTTTTGTGCAATCAATTGTTGATCTAGCATTAAACCAAAAACCATCTGACGTTGATGCGTTAAAAGCGCTTGCATATGATGATAAATTGACATTAGAAGAAAAAATCATCGAGCAAATTGGTCGCTTAGGTGAAAAATTGGAATTATCGTCTTATGCAATTATCAAATCGGAGAAAGTGGTTGCTTATAACCACCCAGGAAATCAATTGGCTACTTTAGTTGGATTAAACAATAATGTTGAAGCTGCTGCAGAAGCAGGTCGACAAGTTGCTATGCAAATTGCTGCAATGAATCCAATTGCTATAGACAAGGACGGTGTTGATGCAAGAACAATTGAACGTGAAATCGAAGTTGGAAAAGAATTGGCTATTCAAGAAGGGAAACCTGCAGAAATGGCAGAGAAAATTGCAATGGGTAGACTAAACAAATTCTTTCAAGAAAACACCTTGTTAAGTCAGCCATTTGTTAGAGATAACAAATTAAGCGTTGAACAATTTTTAAATGCTACAGAGAAAGGTCTTTCTATTACAGAATTCAAACGATTTTCTTTAAGCTAATTATAAATTATTTAGTTGTTAAATCCCGTTTTCAGAAACGGGATTTTTTTTTGTTTAAATTTTAAAACAATTGAATTTAAGAAGTCTGCCACAAGCATCATAAATCCATTTGTTTGACATAGTCTATTTGAATACCTTTGAGCCATGGAATCCAATCTAAAACGACTGAATAAATTTATTAGTGAAAAAGGAATTTGTTCACGTAGAGAAGCGGATAAACTTATTGAAGACGGTCGCGTGACCATCAATGGAATCGTGCCAGAAATGGGAACAAAAGTTTCACCTAGCGACAAGGTTTGCATCGATGGTAAATCAATCAATGAAACAACCGAAAAACTAGTTTACTTGGCAATTAACAAACCTGAGGGGATCGAATGCACCACCAGCTTAGATGTTATAGACAATATTATAGATTTCATCGATTATCCAATAAGAATTTTTCCAATTGGAAGATTAGACAAAAATAGTAATGGATTATTATTATTGACCAACGATGGAGAAATAGTCAACAAAATTTTGCGCGCCCGAAATAACCATGAAAAAGAATACATCGTTCGTGTTGACAGGCCCATAAGCAAAGAATTTATTAAACAAATGGGCAATGGCGTGCCCGTTCTAGACACCATAACACGTAAGTGCACGGTTGTCAAAATAACAACTTTTAGCTTTAAAATTATATTAACGCAAGGACTAAATCGGCAAATTAGAAGAATGTGCAATTATTTAGATTACGAAGTTGTGGAGTTGACTCGAACAAGAATTATCAATATAAAATTGGATCTTCCATTAGGACAATACCGAGAATTGCATGAAGAAGAATTAAATGAATTACAGCAATTAATTGCAGAATCAAGCAAAACAGAAGACGCAAGTCTACCGTGGGATAACGATGAAGAATAAATTTTGGCGATTAATAAAGGTGAGAATTCCATTAATGACAAAACAATCTCCCATAAAGAAATCCCATCAGCTAATAGCCATTGTTAAAAATTTCAAATAATCATACTATCTTTGCTTAAAATCAATACCATGAAATACAAACGCATCCTCCTAAAATTAAGTGGCGAATCCTTAATGGGGAGTAAACAATTCGGTATTGACAACGATCGAATCACTTCGTATGCAAAACAAATAAAAGAAATTCGAGACAAAGGTGTTGAAGTAGCCATCGTTATTGGCGGTGGAAATATTTTTAGAGGCGTACAAGCCGAACAAGGTGGCATGGATAGAACACACGGTGATTACATGGGAATGCTCGCTACAATGATTAATTCGATGGCCTTACAAGCTGCATTAGAAGCAATCAAAGTAGAAACACGCCTTCAATCTGCGATTGAGATGAAAGAGATTTCTGAGCCATTTATTAGACGAAAAGCAGTTCGCCATTTAGAAAAAGGACGCGTAGTAATATTTGGAGCTGGAACAGGTAATCCTTTTTTCACAACCGATTCCGCTGCTTCCTTACGTGCAATCGAAGTAAATGCCGAGGTAATTTTAAAAGGAACACGTGTAGATGGTATTTATACAGCCGATCCAGAAAAGGATCCAACCGCAACGAAATTTACCACTATCACCTTTGATGAAGTATACGCTAAAGGTTTAAACGTAATGGACTTAACGGCCTTTACGCTTTGTAAAGAAAATAACTTACCAATCATTGTTTTTGATATGGACACAGCTGGAACACTTATAAAAGTTTTGACAGAAGAACATATTGGAACTTTAGTACATAATTAATAAAAGAAAGAGATGACCGAAGAACTTGAAATGGTATACGATGAATTAGAAAGTTCCAATTCAAAAACAATGACTCATTTTGAAAATGAATTATTGAAAGTACGCGCTGGAAAAGCAACGCCCGCTATGCTGGTTGGAGTTATGGTGGAGTATTATGGTGCAATGACCCCTCTTCAGCAAATCGCGAATGTGAATACCATGGATGCCCGTACAATCACCGTACAGCCTTTCGAAAAAAATACCTTGAACGATATCGCCAAAGGTATTATGAATGCCAACCTTGGATTAAATCCACAAAGTAATGGTGAACAATTATTAATTGCCGTACCACCTCTAACCGAAGAAAGAAGAAGAGATTTAGTGAAGAAAGCAAAAAGTGAAGGGGAATCCGGAAAAGTTGGTATTCGCAACAACCGAAAAGACGCCATAGATTTTATTAAAAATTTAAAAAGCGATGGTTTATCGGAAGACATGGCCAAAGATGCCGAGGCTTTCGTTCAAGAAGTCACCAATAAATTCATAAAGAAAATCGAAGAGCTTTTAGAAATAAAAGAAAAAGAAATAATGACCGTTTAAAAAAACCTTTATTAACCAGAAATCACATTAATATGTTTAAATATTTAGCCCTTATTATTACATTTTTCATTGTTTGTAATTCACTTTTTAGTCAAATACAAATAACAATTCCACAAGAAGAAATTTATTCTTGTATTGGACAACAAATAAATCTACCAAGGGTAAGAGTAATTTCAGATTCCAACTGCTATGATTCGAGTTTGATAAATTATTGTCCTATTTACACTATGATATTAGCTCCCACCTGCGGTTGCGACCAAATGCAATACATGCACTACGATATAACCCCACTTACCTATAATATCGGAGGAATTTGTCCTAGCCAGTTAAACTACTGGTCAGGCGGAAATGGAGGGGGGTTCACAAATATTCAATTGCCTCTACCCGGTACAGCAATGAATCAAAACGTAGTTCAATACACCCCATCAAATTCAGATTATGCAATGGGTTACAGCATATTGAATTTTACATATTTGGGAGTCACAAAATCCATGAAAATAATCTATACTTCCGGGGTGAATTTAGGGCCAGATAAAACGGTTTGTTTATTAAATAATAATTCGTTCGGATTAACCGCACTTATCCCAGGTGCTGTATCTAATGTTTTTGGGATGGGAAACACATGGATTAATGGGAATGGTACATTTTTCCCATCCAATTTGCATCAAAATCCTATTTACACTCCTTCAAACAATGAATTAACAATTGGATTTGTGAATTTAATATTTAAAGACAGTAAAATTCAAGGAAGTTGTCAATCTGACACCATAAAGTATTTTCTAGCAGGAAATATTGGCACAAATTTATCATTGACTCCTAATTCTCCACAATTTTATTGTGTAACAAATCCTATTTTAAATATATCCGCCAATATAAACTCATTTTCTTCAATTCTTTGGATTGGAGAGGGTACATTCGCTAGCCCAAATGCACAACAGTCGTCCTATTCTATAAGTAACCAGGAATTACAATTAGGTTTTGGCAACATAATGTATATTGCAACAGATTTAAATAATTGCTCAATCACTGACACACTTAATTTTAATTTTTCTCCCAAAGTTGATATTTTAAATGACAATAACATTCTATTCGGAAGCAACAACGAATTGACTATTTGTGCTAATTTGGGAGGTTCCATAAATCTTGAGGGTAAAACAACTGGGTTATCAAATTCTGTAAATTGGTCGTCCAATGGTACTGGCAATTTCAATAACCCTAGCAGTCTTAATTCAACTTATTTCTTCTCAAACCAAGACATAAATAATGGATATGTTAATATTTACTTACAGAGTTTTGGATGTAGTAATCCAATAGATTCCATAAAAATTAAAATTAACCATTCCAATAACTTAAATACCACTTTTAACAATGTTACTCATACTATGTATTGTGGTCAAATACTAACAATTCCTCAAACGTCTTTTTATACATCTGGAAGCATTCCTTGGGGTGCTCTTGATAATTCAGGAGGCATATCATCAGGTCCGTTTTGTTATGGAGTAAATTACAAATTAGATAATGCATTTATACCCTCTATTTACAATAACGGGTATTATTATGTAATCGGTCCGTTAAATGAAGGACAACACTTGATTACATCGAATTTAAATCAACAATGGGGTGGCTGCACACAGCAAATTGATACTTTTGTAATTAATGTTAGTGGATATGTTCAAGGCTTCAACGATACCGTTGTTTGCGAAAATGAATATGTAACACTTTGGAGTAATATCAATTCACCGAATTGGAGCGACAACGTACAAGATAGTATTCCATTTATTCCAATTAACATTGGATTAAATCAATACGTTGTTGTTGGATTTGATTCATTAGGTTGTCATGGTGAAGACACTATTAATGTTGTAGTAATTGGTAATTCAAATACAATTATAAATCAATTTAGCGTTGATTCATTTTCGTTAAATGGAATAAATTATACACAGAGTGGTATTTATACTCAAAACTTTACAGGAGCAAATGGTTGTGATAGCATTATCACTTTAAATCTAAGCTTGGGTTTCTCGGAAATTAACATTGAAGACATGTCCTTTATTCGCGTTTTTCCGAATCCCACTGCAAATAAAATTAATATAGAAATCGACAATAATTTTTTAGGAGAATATTATTATATATATGATTTTGTTGGTAAATTAATTCTTTCCGGAATACTGTCGGAAAGAACAACTATAATTCCTTTAAATGACAAATCTAATGGTATTTACACTTTACGTTTAGGTAACATAGCCGTAAAAAAGTTTGTTGTTATAAACAATTGATATCTATTTCAAAGAAAAAGAAATTATGACCGTTTAAAAAACGGGTTTTTTCTATAAGGTCCCTCTATTTTCTTGTTCCCTTTCAATCGCTTCAAATAAAGCTTTGAAATTTCCCTTTCCAAATGATTGCGCACCTTTACGTTGAATTATTTCAAAAAACATAGTTGGGCGATCCACAACAGGCTTGGTGAATAGCTGTAATAAATACCCCTCTTCATCACGATCAATTAAAATTCCATGTTTCTTCAACAATTCAATGTCTTCATCTATTTCTCCAACACGCTCTAATAAATCAAGGTAATAACTATCAGGAACATATAAAAACTCAACACCTCGATCCCGCATCTGAGAAACCGTATCAACAATATTATCGGTTGCTACAGCAATATGCTGCACGCCTGGTCCATTATAAAAATCAATGTATTCTTCAATTTGAGATTTCTTTTTTCCCTCAGCTGGCTCATTAATTGGGAATTTTATACGGCCATTTCCATTGCTCATAACCTTACTCATTAATGCCGTATATTCCGTAGAAATATCATTGTCATCAAAAGAAATGATCTGAGCAAATCCCATTACGTGCGCATAAAACTGGCACCAAGTATTCATTTCATTCCAATCTACATTTCCTACCATGTGATCAATGAATTTCAATCCAACTGGCGAAGGGTTATAATGTGACTTCCATGCTTTATATCCCGGAAGAAAAACGCCATTGTAATTTGCTCTTTCAACAAAAATATGAACAGTTTCACCATAAGTGTAGATACCTGAACGAATTACAAAGCCGTTTTCATCTTCTTCACGAGTAGGTTCCATAAATGGCTTTGCTCCTCTTTTAGTTGTTTCTTCAAAGGCCTTAGTCGCATCATCCACCCACAAAGCAATTACTTTTACGCCATCGCCGTGCTTGTTAATATGTTCATTGATTACGCCATCCTTCGTTAAGGGAGTGGTTAAGACCAATCGAATTTTATCCTGCTTTAAAACATATGACACCCGATCTTTTACCCCTGTTTCTAATCCCATAAACGCCTCTGATTGAAAGCCAAATGCTGTCTTATAATAAAGAGCGGATTGCTTGGCATTTCCAACATATAGTTCGACATAATCAGTTCCTAAAAGTGGCAAAAAATCTCCTGCATCTGCGAATAATTTCTTCAAACCGTATTCTGTATTTTGAAGGTCTTTTAAATTTTTAATTTCTGTTGACATAATACTATTTTTTTAATGTGTTAACCACGATTTTGAATAATCATCATCTTCTATTCCCATAGCAAAGGTAGTAAGTTGTAATGGTTTAAATGTATCGACCATCACTGCTAATTCTTCGGTGGATTTTTTTCCTATACTTCTTTCGTAAGCACCTGGGTGCGGACCATGAGGTAATCCAGAAGGATGCAAGGTAATTTGTCCTTTTTCAATATGATTTCTACTCATAAAATCTCCATCCACATAATACAATACCTCATCAGAATCAATATTACTATGATTATAAGGAGCAGGAATTGAGTCAGGATGATAATCGTATAATCTGGGAACAAAGGAACAGATTACAAATGCTTTTGTTTCAAAAGTCTGATGAACGGGCGGTGGTTGATGAACACGTCCAGTAATAGGTTCAAAATCATGAATACTGAATGCATATGGAAAATTGAATCCATCCCAACCGACCACATCAAAGGGATGAGAAGCATATACATAATCGTATAAAACATCTTGTTTTTTTATTTTCACAAGAAAATCACCATGCTCATCATGCACTTCTAATTCAGTTGGAGGGCGCATATCACGCTCACAATAAGGAGAATGTTCTAGCAACTGACCAAATAAATTTCGATAGCGCTTGGGAGTGAAAACTGGATGAAATGATTGAATAATCAGTAATTTATTATCCGTGGTAGTAAAATGAATTTGATAAATAATCCCCCGAGGAATAACAATATAATCCCCGTACTTAAAGACGATATTTCCCAATTGTGTTTTAACAGTACCTTCCCCACGATGAATAAAAATAACTTCATCAGCATCGGCATTTTTATAAAAATAATCAGTTAGAGACGCAGTTGGTGCTGCTAATTCAAGGTACACATCGCTATTTACCAAAATTGGTTTACGACTTTCAAGGAAATCAGAAACAGGTTCTACTTTAAATCCCTGAAAACTTCGCATTTTCATGTTTTTACCAACAGCAATTTTTGGTGCGCAATCTTTTTCACCCAAAATCTCCTTTACGATTGTAGGAGGATATAAATGATAAAGTAAGGAAGACATTCCTTCAAAACCTGCTGTTCCAAACAACTGCTCATGATGCAATTCTCCGTTCTCCTTTCTAAAAACAGTATGACGTTTATGTGGTGTTTTTCCTAATTTATGATAAAATGGCATATGGACTTATTTTCGTTTAAAACAAATGTAAGACATAATCACACTTAAATTATATGACTATTATCAGTTTTATTTCTAAAAGAGTTCTTTTTTTCTTAATAGAGACAAAAATCAAAAAGCAAAAGTTAAATTTGTCTAAATTAAATGGATGAAAAAAACACTTGTATTAGGAGCCTGTGGGCAAATTGGAACAGAATTAGTTCTTACCTTAAGACAAAAACATGGAGCAGAAGCTGTAATAGCTGCAGACCTTAAAGAGGAATGTCCACTAATAATAAAAAATGGACCCTACATTCAATTAGATGCCCTCGACAAACAACAAGTTAGATCGTATATAATTGAAAATAATGTAAAGGAAGTTTATTTACTTGCCGCTTTACTTTCTGCAACGGCAGAAAAGAATCCTGACTTTGCATGGAAACTAAACATGGAAGGATTGTTTACAATTTTAGATCTCGCCAAGGAAAAGTATATAGATAAAATATTTTGGCCAAGTTCTATTGCCGTATTTGGTCCGACCACTCCGATGGACAAAACGCCGCAACATACCATAATGGAACCAACCACGGTTTATGGAATTTCAAAACAGGCAGGTGAAAGATGGTGCGAATACTATAGTTTGAAATTTGGAGTAGATGTAAGAAGTATTCGGTATCCTGGATTAATCTCTTACAAAAGTCTACCAGGCGGTGGTACCACAGATTATGCAGTTGATATTTTTTATAAGGCGAAAGACAATGTAAAATTTAATTGTTTCCTAAAAGAAGACACTGCATTGCCAATGATGTTTATGGATGATGCTATTCGATCAACTATCGAACTAATGGAAGCGCCCATTGAAAATGTAAAAATTAAATCATCGTACAATCTAGCCGGGATTAGCTTTACACCAGCGGACTTGGCAAAAGCTATTCAAAAAGAAATGCCCAACTTCGAAATTGAATACAACCCTGATTTCAGACAAGCAATTGCAGATAGTTGGCCAAATTCTATTGATGATTCAATGAGTACACAACATTGGGGATGGCGACCTAAATTTGATCTCGATGGAATGGTAAGAGAAATGCTTACTAATCTCTAAAATTACTCCTAGATTTCTATTAATACCAAGCCTTTTAAATGACTGTCGCTAACGATTAGATAAGCGAAGCAGATATTTTTTTGAAAAAAAAAACCAAAAAAGAATTATTATTAACCAATCTTGTTTAACTTTGTTCCATAATATTTAAACAAAATAGTATGTCGACATTGGAATTTAATCAAGCCCTTGTAGATTTGGAACTTAATCTTCGCTCTTTTGCTATGAATTTCACTAGAAATAAAGCAGATGCGCAAGATTTAATTCAGGAAACTATGCTAAAAGCACTTAGCTACAAAAAACAGTATACGCCCCAAACAAATTTCAAAGCTTGGGTTTTTACGATCATGCGAAATACCTTCATTAATCAATATAGAAGAAAGGTAAAGTCAAGAACGATTTTTGATAGTTCTAAAGAATTGGATCAGTTTTCAAATATTCAAGGTTTCAAGGAAACGCCAGTAGACTATATTTCAACGAAAGATATTCAATCTAAAATTGCAATTCTCGAAGAGACTTATAAAACCCCATTCGAAATGCATTTTAATGGATATAAATACCAAGAAATTGGCGATGAACTAAATATCCCTATTGGAACAGTTAAAAGCCGTATTTTTATAGCAAGAAAAAAATTAATGTCAGAACTCGAAGATTATTCGTATTCTAACTAATAGATGAAGGAAGATAATCAATAATATATCTCCCTACCCAATAACAGGACTAACTAAAAAAAATACCATGCTTAAAGTTTGTAGACGTTCCACTTTTAATTCCGCTCACCGATTATTTCAGCCAAATTGGACCGACGAAAAAAATGATGCTGTCTACGGAAAATGCAACAATCCTAACTTTCACGGACATAATTACACCTTAGAAGTTTGGGTAGAAGGTGAACTTGATCAATCAACCGGTTACCTGATTGATTTAAAACATTTGAAAACAATTATTCAAACAGAAATTATAGAACGATTTGACCATCGGAACCTAAACCTTGATTGTTTAGAATTCGCTACTCTCATCCCTACAGCAGAGAATATCGCCATTGTTATTTACGAAATCCTTCGGAACGTACTTGATGCAAAATACAAGATAAGTATCAAATTATGGGAAACAGAAAACAACATGGTTTTCTATGATGGAGAATAATAGAATTAGTTCAAGTACCACCGACCTTTTCTGGCATAGAAGGGACCTAAGAATTGAAGATAATTCAGGACTTTTTAAGGCATTAACTTCTGGACAAAAGATTCAAGCTGTATTTATTTTTGATAGTAATATTATCAACCTTCTTTCGGACAAAGAGGATGCAAGAATCACTTTTATTTATCGTGAAATTTCCCGTTTAAAGGCCGAATATCAATCTTTAGGCGCTGACTTACTGGTTTTATATGGTGATTCTATTGAAATAATTCCCCAATTAGCACTTGAAATGGGGGCTGATGCAGTATTCACAAATCGGGATTACGAGCCTAAAGCCGTTCTGAGGGATACGCGAATCAACGAGCTTCTAACCACGCATAAAATTAAATTTATTGGTGCAAAAGATCATGTCATATTTGAGAAAGATGAGATAACAAAAGCAGATGGTTCGCCCTATACTATTTATACACCGTATGCAAACAAATGGAGAGAAAAGTTTAAAGACCAAGTATTTACACCTTTCCCAACCGAAAATCATTTTCATCATTTAGCGCCTATTAATTCAGCCCAACAACTTTTATCCCTCGAGGAAATGGGATTCAAAGAAAATAAAAAAATAGATTTTCCACCGCTAACCATTCCAGATGAAATCCTACAGAATTATCATGAAACAAGGGATTACCCATCTATAAAAGGAACAAGTAAATTAAGCATTCATTTACGATTTGGAACCATAAGCATCCGAAAATTAGTGCAGGTGGCATCTACTAAAAACCCGGTGTATTTGAATGAATTGATTTGGCGTGACTTTTATCAAATGATAATACATCACTTTCCACAATCTGTAAATGAGGCATTTAAAGTAAAATACGAAAGAATTGAATGGGAACATAACGAGATTCATTTTAATGCTTGGTGCGAAGGAAAAACTGGTTATCCCTTAGTTGACGCAGGTATGCGAGAACTCAATAATACAGGTTTTATGCACAATAGAGTTAGAATGGTTGTTGCCAGCTTTCTTTGCAAACATCTTTTACTTGATTGGAAATGGGGCGCTGCTTATTTTGCTGAAAAATTATTAGATTATGAGGAAGCGAGTAACATCGGTGGGTGGCAATGGGCTGCGGGTTGTGGTTGCGATGCCGCTCCTTATTTCAGGGTATTTAATCCAACATTGCAGCAACAAAAATTTGATCCCAAATTTGACTATATAAAAAAATGGGTGCCCGAGTTTGGAACAAAAGCGTATCCAGAACCAATAATTGAACATACTTTTGCTAGAGATAGAGTCATTAATAGATATAAAACAGCCCTAAACGAAATAGCATGATAGTAATTGGCGATCCTTGTCCCATATTTGAATTACCCAACCAAGACGGAGAATTAGTTAAGATTGAATCCTTACTTGGAATTCAGAATATTGTTGTTTATTTCTATCCCAAAGACGATACCCCCGGTTGCACGATTGAAGCCTGTTCTTTCAGAGATGCGAATCAAGAATTTTTAGACCTCGGGGCAATAGTAATTGGTATTTCTTCCGATAGCGTTAGTGCGCATAAAAAGTTCTCAAATAAGCATCAATTGAACTTTAATTTATTAGCCGATCAAAATAAAATAGCTAGAAAGCTCTTTGGTGTTCCCACCAATTTATTTGGATTACTTCCTGGCAGAGTCAGTTATGTAATCAACAAAAAAGGAATTGTCAGTGGAATCTATAATTCCATGCTAGACCCCAATGGACATATAAACAAAGCCTTAGACTTGCTTAAAACCTTATGATTTTAGTAACCCTCTAGAAATAACAATTTTTTGTATTTCTGAAGTTCCTTCATAAATCTGTGTGATTTTGGCATCGCGCATTAGCCGCTCTACATGGTATTCTTTTACAAAACCATATCCACCATGAATTTGAACGGCTTCAATTGTTTGTTCCATCGCTACCTTTGAAGCATATAATTTTGCCATTGCGCTTGACTGGTCATAATTTCGACCGTTGTCTTTATCTAATGCAGAGCGATAAACCAATAACCTAGCTGCTTCTATCTCCGTTGCCATATCTGCCAGTTTAAAGGCGATTGCTTGGTGCTTGTAAATTTCTTTCCCGAAAGTCTTTCGTTCTTTCGAATAAGCCAATGCCAATTCGAATCCTCCAGCTGCTATCCCTAATGCTTGTGCAGCAATTCCAATTCTACCACCACTTAAAACCTTCATGGCAAATGTAAAACCGAAGCCATCCTCCCCTATTCTATTTTCCTTTGGAACCTTAACATCATTAAACAATAATGTATGGGTATCGCTACCACGGATTCCTAATTTATCCTCCTTTGCACCAACAATGAATCCCTCCATTCCACGCTCAATAATCAATGCATTGATACCCTTATGTCCTAACTCTCTATTCGTTTGAGCTATTACTAAATATACCGATGCACTCGATCCATTCGTAATCCAATTTTTGGTGCCATTCAACAAATAATGATCCCCCATATCTATTGCCGTTGTTTGCTGTGATGTAGCATCGGAACCCGCCTCTGGTTCGGACAAACAAAAGGCTCCGATTTTTTCACCAGTGGCTAAAGGCTTTAAAAACTTCTGTTTTTGTTCTTCATTACCATACTTTTCAATACCCCAACAAATTAATGAATTATTTACAGACATGCAAACAGAAGTAGAGGCATCCACTTTGGAAATTTCTTCCATTGCCAAAACATAGGATAAAGTATCCATGCCGCTTCCTCCATATTTAGGATCGACCATCATACCCATAAAACCTAATTCGGCAAGTTGTTTAATTTCTTCTGTAGGAAACTTTTGAAGATTGTCTCTTTCAATTACACCTGGCTTTAATACATTTTGAGCAAAATCCCTTGCTGCTTCTTTGACTGCTAGTTGCTCTTCTGTTAATTCGAAATTCATAGTGATAAATATATTGATAATACTTTTGCAAAAATAACGTATTTTGTGCTTTTATTTCAACAATGCAAGAGAAGATTTATAACATTGGTTTAATGTCGGGCACATCAAAAGATGGATTAGATATCGCGTATGTTTCCTTTATCAATAATGATGGGTCGTATTCTTTTGAGTTACATCATGCAGCAACCATTTCTTACCCTAAAGAAATTCTGAATTCATTAAACGAAATAGAAACCCTAACAGCAAGAAACATCTTTCATTTAGACAAGATAATTGGCAAATTTTATGCAAAAGCTGTTACTGAATTCATGCAAAAATTCAGTATTAATCCGAAAGAAATTGCAGCAATTGCAAGCCATGGCCAAACCATTTTTCACCAACCTTCCTTAGGGTTTACCACACAAATTGGGTGCGGCAGTACCCTCGCTTTCCATACAGGCATCAAGGTCATCAATGATTTTCGTACAAAAGATATATTAGCTGCTGGACAAGGAGCGCCCCTCGTTCCATTAGGTGACGAATTATTGTTTTCAGATTGCGCAGAAGCATTTTTAAATATTGGAGGTTTTACGAATATTAGCTATAAAAATAAGGAGCAGAATATCGCCTTTGATATTTGCCCAGGAAACATTCCTATTAATTTATATGCCAATAAATACGATATGGAATATGATGAGGGAGGTGAAATATCAAGAAGTGGAGAGCTAAATAATAACTTGTTGGCATTGCTAAATAAATTAGACTTCTACCATATCGATGGCGCTAAATCGCTAGGCACAGAGTGGTTAAATGCTGAATTCTTACCATTACTCGATGATTTCTCAGTAGCTAGTTCGGTGATGCGGACGGTTGTTGAACATGAGGCATTCCAAATTGCCAAAGTACTAACAGAGGCAAAAATAAAATCTGTTTATATTACTGGAGGCGGCGCCAAAAATCATTTTTTAATCGAACGGATTGCCTCCCAATATGCCGGAGAAATAATCATTCCCAAAGAAGAAATAATCGATTTTAAAGAAGCTATTATTTTCGGCTTTTTAGGATTTCGGTACCTAGAAAACAAGGCTACAAACTGCCCAAGTGCCACAGGCGCAAATAGGGAAGTCGTTTCAGGTGTTTTGCATATTCCAGGGTAAAAACTCCACTCAAGCACCCTGCCTTTTCCTAAAGTATTAAATGCGTACCTTTGCCCTTGCAAAATAGCAATCATTATGAAAGAATTATTACAAAAATTTGAAAATAAGCGCCCTGAAATAGTGTTTGAATGGAAAGATTCAGAGACAGAAGCCGAAGGATGGGTTGTAATAAATAGTTTACGTGGAGGAGCTGCAGGTGGAGGAACGAGAATGAGAATAGGCCTTGATAAAAGAGAGGTGGAATCATTGGCCAAAACTATGGAAGTTAAATTTACTGTCGCTGGCCCACCCATTGGTGGCGCTAAATCCGGGATCAATTTTGACCCAACAGATCCAAGAAAAAAAGGCGTGCTAAAAAGATGGTTTAGTGCTGTTTCTCCTTTATTGAAACACTACTACGGAACGGGCGGAGATCTAAATGTAGATGAAATTCATGAAGTCATTCCATTGACCGAAGATTGTGGCGTATGGCACCCACAAGAAGGTGTTTTTAATGGACACTTTCAACCGAAAGAATCTCAAAAAATAAATAGAATAGGTCAATTAAGACAAGGGGTTTCTAAGGTGGTAGAAGACGAACGTTATTCTCCATCTATAAGTCGAAAATACCTTGTTGCCGATTTAATTACTGGTTTTGGCGTAGCTGCCTCGATTAAACATTATTATGCCATTTGGGGTGGTCAATTAAAAGGCAAAAAAGTAATCGTACAAGGTTGGGGAAATGTTGGCTCGTCTGCTGCCTATTATCTCGCGAAAGAAGGCGCCCTAATTGTTGGTATTATTGACCGATTTGGTGGATTAATAAACGAGAATGGCTACGATTTCGAAGAAATTCGATCCTTGTATTTAAATAAGCAAGGGACAGCGCTTTCCCACGAAAACTTATTGTCATACGATGAAGTTAACACACGAATTTGGGATGTTCAAGCCGATGTCTTTATTCCTTGTGCTGGCAGTAGAATGATCACCCAAGAACATTTAACACGCATGTTGAATGCTGGAGTTAGCGTGATATCTTCTGGAGCAAATGTTCCATTTGCTGATCCTGAAATATTTTTTGGTCCCATTGCAGAACAGGCAGATAATAAGCTTTCCTTGTTACCTGATTTTATTGCCAATTGTGGGATGGCGAGAGTCTTTGCGTATTTAATGAGTTACGATATTGAAACTATTGAAGACGAGTTAATTTTTGAAGATACCAGCCAAATAATAGAAAAAGCTTTACGCGAAACCTATGCTTCAAAATCCACTAAAACTGGCATTGCAAAAGCGGCATTTGAAATAGCGTTGAAGCAGCTCGTCTGACAGCTTACAGCCTTGCGATCGGCCTGTTTTAACTATATCGTAAGCACGAAGTTAAAATTTGTTAGTTTCTAATTTATCGTTGTTTCAATTCAAGATTGGGTGGTTGACGCTAGACAGTCGCTATGTGGAGCTCATTTTTTCAACTACGAAGGAAGCTACGAAGTAAGTTTATTCTTCAAATCCATTCGCTCATGCAGGATTCTTGTAATTTCAATAGATTGATCTTTCAGTACACGATAGAAAATTATGTGCTTTGAGGTAAGTCTTCCCTGCAAATCTGGATAAATTTCCGGATATAATTTACCAATTTGCGGTTTCTTGGCGATTGTTGAACAGGCACTGATTATTAGTTTATAATATTTGTCTGCTTGGCTTTCAGTCCAAGTCTCAACAGTGTAACTCCATATGTCAGATAAATCCTTAACAGCATTGTTTGTAAACTTCAACTTTGCCATTTACTATTTTTTTGCCTTCATCATTTTTAAATGCTCTTCAGGATCAAAATCTTCGGCTAAACCGCTATTTACACCTTCATCAATAGCATGACGCAAAGCAATAATTTTCTGTTCCTCTTCTTCAAGTAGTCTCAATCCAGCGCGTATTGCCTCGCTTGCATTTTTGTACCGTCCTTCTCTTAAAACACTTTGAATAAATTGATCAAAATAACTACCCAAAGTAATTGATGTGTTTTTACTCATAACAACTAATTTTAGCAAACATACCAAATATTGGTATTATTTCAAAATGTATTTTTGGAGAACTTTTAGGGCATGAGTAATCCCACATAACTTTTCGACCTACTTAGTAGAGAATTAGCATGTACCATTTTTCAAATTTCTTGTTTCCTACAAAAAGGTAACAATCCAATGTGGATATCTAATTGCCCTTTTTTATTTTTAGTAATACCTTATTTTTACTTTTGAGAAACGATTATTCTTACGAAAGAAATATGAAAAAACAAATTAAACTATTTATTACCCTATCGTTTTTAATGATAGGAGCTTTTGCTTTTGCTAGTACGACTGAAGCCGCCTCAAAAAGCACATCGACAGATATCTCGGCATTTGAATTCCTAATGAAAGGAGGTTTCTTTTTAATTCCAATTGGCTTATTGCTATTTTACTCTTTAATAGTCATTGTCGAAAAATATCGCTACATACGAAAAATGACGAAGTACAATTCGAATTTGTTAGGTGAAATAAAAAATGATTTGTTATCCACCAATTATGATTCGGTTTATCAAAAACTGGAAAGAGACAAAACGGCTTTTGGTAGCGTAGTAAATGAAGGCGTACAATCCATGGATAGAGGATACGTTGAACGTCAATCCAACATGGAAAAAGCAGCCAACATAGAAATTGGAAAAATGGAAAAGAATTTAGGCCATTTAGGATTGATAGCTGGTATTGCTCCTACCTTAGGATTTATCGGAACGATCTCAGGGGTAATTAAAATTTTCTATTCTATTTCCATAACTGAAAATGTTTCGATTAGTAATATCTCTGGTGGACTTTACGAAAAAATGATAAGTTCTGGTTCTGGATTAGTAGTAGGAATTATTGCATTCGCTGGATATCATCTTTTAAACGGAATGATCGATAACTATGCATTAAATATCCAGAAAGTAAGTTTAGATTTCGCAAACCTTCTTAGAACAAACAATGGCAATAAAGCGCAATAAACGCTTCCATGTAGAGGTGGCTACTTCTGCTTTAAGCGACATCATGTTTTTCTTACTCTTATTTTTCTTGATCATTTCCACTTTGGCGAACCCTAATGTGATCAAGGTTCCCTTGCCGAAATCAGATGCCAATGAAAAGACAAATAAGCAGCATGTAACCTTAACCGTTACAGCCGACAAAAAATATTTTGTTGATAAAAATGAAGTGACTAGAGATGCCATTGAGGCGAAATTACTTGCTGAGACTGCGAAATTAAAAGATGAAACGGTTATTTTACGAATACCAAAAACATCTGAAGTGCAAGAATTAGTCGATTTGCTTGGTCTAGGGATGAAAAATAATCTTAAAATTATTATTGCAACAACCGAAGATTAATTGCATTAATAAGCAAATAAATAGTAACCTTTCAATTCATTCGTCGTTTGGAAGGAGCTGGTTCCACTAACTAAAAAAAGCTGTATGTACTCAATAACGTATCAAAATGTAAACGAAAACCAAGAACGAAAGATTGCTATTGTAGCTTCTAGTTTGACGATTTCGTTCGTTTTGATTGCAGCTTGCTTCATACGTTTGTTTATTCAAGCTCCTCTACCAAAAGATCTTCCTCCTCTTCGTTCGGATGAAGTGATCGAAGAATTTGTGATTGAAAATGTGGAAATAGCTGAAACCGGTGGGCACGAGGGTGGTGGAACAGAAAATAATCAGCCCATAAATCCAGTTAAAACAACGAATCCGAATACCGTACAAGGCAATGACTTTAAAGGACCACCTGTCAATGGTAACAATACTGGCACCAATCCTTTTGGCACAGGGGGAACAGGAGGCGGAACAGGAACAGGTAATGGACCATTTTCTGGAGATGGAAATGGAACAGGTGATGGCGGAAATGGAACAGGTACCGGAACAGGCGATGGAAGAAATCGCGTTCGACTTAACGATCCCATTTTGGATAAATTTAAAACAGATGTTGATATTTTTGTGCACTTAAAACTAATAATTGACGGAGATGGTAAGGTTGTTAGTGCAAAAAACCTTACCTCAAAAACTACCACCACAGACCAACGCATTATCAACGGTGTAATCAGCGAAGTAATTAAGCAAGTTAAATACAAGCAAGAAAAAAACGCTGGTTTACAATTTACTTTTGTTACTTGTAAAATCCGTGCACAATAATTACACTCAAGTTATTGATTGGTTATACAAGCAATTTCCATCGTATCAAGAAATTGGAGGAAGCGCTTATAAACCAGGCCTAGAAAATGTAAGTCAATTACTTAATTCTTTAGGCAATCCTCACTCAAAAACAAAAACAATTCATGTAGCAGGCACTAATGGAAAAGGTTCTACCTGTTCATTTATCGCTTCTCTACTAACTGAAAAAGGCGAAAAAGTAGGTCTTTTTACCTCTCCTCACATTTTCGATTTTAAAGAACGGATACGAATAAATGGCACAAAAATTTCTGAAGAGGAAGTAGTTTCATTTTGCAATCAATTAAAAGAAATCGAATTACCATTCCAACCCTCCTTTTTTGAAATAACATTCGCCATGGCAATGCATCATTTCGCAAGGAATAATTGTACTTACGCGATTATTGAAACTGGTTTAGGAGGACGGTTAGATGCCACGAATGTAATTACCCCGCTTCTAAGTATTATTACGAATATTTCCCTTGATCACCAGTCTTTTTTAGGAAATACAATTGCTGAAATAGCGGGCGAAAAAGCAGGAATTATAAAAAATAAGGTACCCGTATTTGTCGCAGAAGAAAGTTCCATTACAAAGGAAATATTTGTCAATACTGCCAATGTAAATAACACCCATGTTACCTTCTTAACCCCCTCGCAAAAAGTGCATCAAAATCTAGCGAGCTATCAACAAACAAATCTACAAACTGCTTTACAAGCCATAGCAATTATTGATATTCATCCTACCGAGCAAGAAATTACCTCAGCGATAACCAAGCTTTATCAAAACACAGGATTATTTGGTCGTTTCCAAGAAATCAATAGTTCTCCAAGAATTATCATTGATGCCTCCCACAACGAAGGAGGAATAAAAATCCTCTTGAAGGAATTACAGCAAACACCGCATGAAAAATTAAAGTTTATCGTCGGGAGCAGCGGAGATAAAGACCTGAAAAAACTCATCGCTAATTTACCCTCAACAAGCGAAATTAATTTATGTGTGTTCAAAAATGAGCGAAGTACTACATATTATGAATTATCAAAAATAGCGGCGGAAAATAGCGCGATACGTAAAGTATATAAAGAGGTAAATCATGCCCTAAACGAAATAATCAGCGACACCCTGACTGACGAAACAATTGTCATCTGCGGAAGCTTTTTTCTTATTAGCGATATAAATCTATCGCTTTTGAAACAATGAATTTTTGACTAGTCTTAATTATACCACAAGTATATTACATAACCCCAAAGGGGTTAAAGATTTTTAACGCTGGATGTAATCCAGCGAAAAAATATGAAACAGTTCGCTTTTTGGCATGTATTTTTATTTAAAATCATGACAAAAAGATTTTGTGGTAAGAAAGCGATCAGTCAATTAAATCTTACTCCGTTCTCTTAGTTCAATTTAAGTGGTAAAAAAACCAAGCTGATCCGCAGTAACAATAAAGCAAAATCTCTTTGCAAGTCCATGGTGTCAAATTAAATAATTATATTAGCAAGGAAGCTAATTTATTCAGCAAAAAGTTAGGCAAGGCTAAGGATCTCAATTATAGAAATAGGATGAATTTAAACGGCTACATTACTACAATTAACCAAAGGTATACTCAAGGTTATGCAACAGAACACACCTTTCGTGGGGATTTAGTAAATCTTTTAGAATCATTAGTCCCTGAAATTAAAGCGACAAACGAACCTAAAAGACAATCCTGTGGTGCTCCTGATTACATAATAACAAAAGGTGAAATTCCTGTTGGTTTTATTGAAGCAAAAGATATTGGTGATAAAGACCTTGAAGGGAAAAAGAAAACAGGTAATCAAGAGCAATTTGACCGATATAAATCAGCATTATCTAATCTTATTATAACTGATTATATTGAATTCCATTTTTATAAAGATGGAGTTTTGACAAATAAAATTTCAATCGGACAGATTGAAGAGAAGACAATAACACCCATTTCAGAAAATTTTAATCGCTTTATTGAATTGGTTAAGGATTTCACGAATGAAACTCCAATAACCATTAAATCACCAACCCGATTGGCTGAAATGATGGCGGGGAAAGCCCGTTTGATGGCTGAAATCATTGAAAATGCGTTGAATGAAGACGATAATAATCAGGAGGTTTCCAACCTAAAACGTCAAATGTTGACATTTCAAAAGATGTTAATACACGACCTGGACAACAAATCCTATTCTGACCTTTATGCTCAAACCATCGCTTATGGAATGTTTGCAGCTCGTTATCACGACCCTTCTTTACCCACATTTTCGCGAGAAGAAGCACTAACCTTAATTCCAAGAAGCAATCCATTTTTAGGTCATTTATTTATAGGTCTTACAGGAAATCAATTAGATCATCGTTTGGTTTGGATTGTGGATGAATTGGTAAATGTATTCCTTGCATCTGATGTGGCTTCCATTATGAAAAACTTTGGAAAATCTACTAAACAAGAGGATCCTGTTGTTCATTTCTACGAAACCTTTTTAGGTGCCTATAACCCTTCATTGAGAAAAGCGAGAGGAGTTTGGTATACACCAGCACCTGTTGTGAATTTCATCGTTCGTGCGGTGGATGATATTCTAAAAACGGAATTTAATTTACCTGAAGGATTGGCTGACACAAGTAAAAAGAAAATCAAAGTTAATTATCAGGGGAAAATAATTGAGAAAGAGGTTCATCAAGTTCAAGTATTAGATCCCGCTACAGGGACAGGAACTTTTCTTGCCGAAACCATCAAACACATCCACAAGAAATACGAAGGAATGCAAGGAATGTGGAGTAGTTATGTGGAAAATCACCTGATACCTCGCATGAATGGGTTTGAGTTATTGATGGCATCTTATACAATGGCACATCTTAAATTAGATATGTTATTGACTGAAACAGGCTATGTTCCAACTAAAGACCAACGATTGCGAGTTTTCCTAACCAATTCGTTGGAAGAACCAAACTCAGATTCAGGCACTTTATTTGGAACTCTTCTTTCTGATGAAGCCGACCAAGCAGATGTAGTGAAAAGAGATACTCCTGTAATGTGCGTTATCGGAAATCCACCGTATGCTGTTAGTAGCACAAATAAAAATGAATGGATTCAAAACTTAATTACGAACTATAAAAAAGATTTGAATGAAAGGAAAATAAATCTTGATGATGATTATATCAAGTTCATACGTTACGGACAACATTATATTGATAAAAACGGAAGTGGTGTATTAGCCTACATTTCAAACAATAGTTTTATTGACGGTATTACACATCGTCAAATGCGTAAAAACCTGCTGGAGAGTTTTGATAAAATATACATTTTAGATTTACACGGAAATGCAAAGAAAAAAGAAGTTTGTCCTGATGGTTCAGCAGACCAAAATGTGTTTGATATAATGCAAGGTGTTTCAATAAACATCTTTGTAAAAACTGGCAAGAAAAAGAAAACAGAATTAGGACAAGTATTTCATTCTAATCTTCAAGGAAAAAGAGAAGTTAAATATAAAACATTAAATAATTCAAGTATTTCCACAATAGATTGGAAACTTTTAAATCATTCCTCACCATATAGATTTTTTGTGCCGAAAGATTTTGATTTAGACACGAAATACAATAATGGTTTTAGGTTAGATGAATTGATGTTATTAAATTCAAATGGTATAGAAACTAAATGTGATGCTTTAGCAATACATTTTGATAAGCAATCGTTACAAAATGTAATTGATGACTTTAAAAAAGACGATATACAAACATTAAAATCAAAATATAAAGATAAAGAGGATTCAAGCGGATGGAATTTTAAAAATGCAAAAGCAAGTATTCTATCGGATGTATTTACTCAACAAAAAATTGATTACAGACCATTTGATATAAGAGAAACAATAATAACCAAAAAATCTGGCGGTTTTATTGGGCGTTCAAGATTTGAAGTAATGAAACATTTTCTTCATTCAAATATTGGTATAATTATACCACGTCAAACGACTCAAGATTATCGCCATAACTTTATTACGAATAAAATTATAGAAGGTAATATCACAGCAAGCGCAAAACTTTTTGGAACGGGATGTGTATTCCCTCTATACCTATACCCCGATAACGAAGGACAACAATCTATTGACCTAAAATTAGAAAGAGTCCCAAACCTAAACACAGAAATCGTAAAGCAAATTACGGAGAAGTTGGGGTTAATTTTTGTCCCTGAGAAAAACAGGGACACTGAGCATGTCGAAGTGGCACCAATTGACCTTTTGGATTATATCTATGGAGTTTTACATTCTCAAACCTACCGAGAGAAATACAAAGAGTTTTTAAAAATAGATTTCCCAAGAGTTCCTTACCCTAAAGACCAAGATACATTTTGGAAGTTGGTGAAATTAGGAGGAGAAATAAGACAAATACATTTGTTGGAAAGTCCTGTTGTAGAGAAACCAATCTCCAAATATCCTCAAACAGGAACTAATATTGTTTATAAACCACGATTCATTCCCCCTTTGAAGGGGGATAAAGGGGGAGGGTGTGTTTACATCAACGAAACACAATACTTTGAAGATGTCCCTGAAGTCGCATGGAACTTCTATATCGGGGGTTATCAGCCAGCACAGAAGTGGTTGAAAGACAGAAAGGATAGAGAACTTCAAATTGATGACATTAGACATTATATGAAGATTATTGTTGCTCTTGCAGAAACAGATAGGTTGATGAAGGAGATTGATAAAATTGAAATAGAGTAATAAATCACGTATTCGATATTACACTAGGTGTTTCGATAAATATATTTGTGAAAAAGAAAACAAGTAAATGATAGATTTAAGCAAAAAAATAATTGAATTAATTCAGAATTCGAGAACAAGAGTTGCAGGATATACCAATTTTGCTATGGTCGTTACTTATTTTGAAATCGGAAAAAAAATTGTAGAAGAATGGCAAGAAGGCGAAAAAAGAGCAGATTATGGCTCACAGCTTTTAAAACAAGTTTCAGCTGATTTAACTAAACAAATTGGCAAAGGATTTTCTGTACAAAATTTAGAACGAATGCGTACTTTTTATTTGGTTTACTCAAAATCCTCGATGGAGTTGAGGAAATCTGAAGTATTTCAAAAATCCTCAAACGAGTTGAGGATTTCTAATAATGAGCAAACGAGCATAAAAATATTACCATTAAGTTGGTCGCATTATTTGTTTTTGATGCGAATAGAAAACGAACTCGAACGCAACTTTTACGAAATAGAGTCGCTACAAAATTATTGGAAACTAAAAGACCTTGAACGACAATTTAATTCTGGTTTGTTTGAACGGTTAGCACTAAGCAAAAACAAAAAAGAAGTTCTGGCACTAGCCCAAAAAGGACAGATTGTACAAAACCCAAAAGACCTGTTTAAAGAACCGTTTGTATTGGAATTTTTGGGATTAGACGAAATGTCGAGTTATTCAGAAACCGATTTAGAAACCTCAATCATCAATGAAATAGAAAAATTTATGCTCGAAATGGGAAAGGGGTTTTTCTTTGGCGGCAGACAAGTTCGGTTTACTTTTGACGAAGACCACTTTAAAGTAGATTTGGTGTTTTATAACCGACTGTTACAATGTTTTGTGCTCATAGATTTAAAAATAGGCAAACTTTCCCATCAAGATTTAGGACAAATGCAAATGTATGTAAACTATTATGATAGGTTTGTAAAAACAGAAACCGAAAATAAAACTATTGGCATTGTATTATGTAAAGACAAAAACAAAGCGTTGGTTGAAATAACATTGCCCGAAAGCAACAATCAAATATTTGCCTCAAAATACCAAACTATTTTGCCAAGTAAAACCGCATTGCAAGAAATCTTAAATCATTTTGAGTAAAATAAACTAGCCTAAATATTTCATTTTAACCTCTTTTCATAAAACGTGACGAGAATCACGATTTTTTAAATAAAAACAGCCTAGACAAAAGGACAAAGAAAATAAATTTCGATTTTTATCGGACAATAGTGTTTATTAGTAATTTTGAAAAGAATTATTATTTGAATCACCCTACATGATTGATAAACGCACAAGCTGTATCGATATAAAAGTAACTACCACATTTCTGGAGAACGAATCAACCCTCCCTAATGGTCCTTATCGTTATAAATACGACGTAAAAATTACCAATCATTATACGAATGCTGTCCAGTTAATTCAGCGCTATTGGAAGATTGAGCATGTATTATTAGGCAATGCAGAAGTGGAAGGAGAAGGAGTTATCGGATTTACACCAACGATTGAGCCCGAGGAAAGCTTTGAATATTCGAGTTTCACTGAATTATATATGCCCTATGGTAAAATGTCGGGGCACTATACTTTTATAGATTTAATGCAAGGTGATCAATTCAATGCTACCATTCCTGCGTTTGTGTTAACCTACCCTATCCTTCTTAATTAAGGGACACATGAACCACTTTTTTTGTTTCAAAAAAAGGTTCATTAAAATAATCACTTAAGGAATATATCTTGAAAGGATTCCGAATGGTACTCATTTCCTGCTGCAAATCGCCCCCTTTCAAATAAAGGATCCCATTTTTTATTGAATGTGCTGATTTTTTTTCAATTTTTGAAGAAACCCAGTTTAAAAATTCGGGCATTTGAGCTACCGCTCTACTTACAACAAAATCGAATTTACCCTTTGTTTCTTCCGCCCGTTGATGAAAGGCGTTTACATTTTTCAATCCCAATTCCAAGGCCACTTCGTTAACTACTTTTATTTTCTTTCCGATGGAATCAACCAAGGTAAATTGAACCTCGGGAAACAAAATAGCCAAAGGAATGCCAGGAAAACCACCTCCAGTACCGACATCCAAAATAGTAGTCCCGGGTTGAAATGCTAAAACTTTTGCAATTCCCAAGGAATGAAGCACGTGTCTCTCTTGAAAATTATCGATGTCTTTCCGAGAAATCACATTGATTTGCTCATTCCAAAAACGATATAAATCAGGTAATTTTTCGAATTGTTGCGCTTGTAGTTGCGAAAGATTGTCAAAATATGAATCAATCATTGTCACTTAGATGGTGTCCTTCGTTTTCTCCATCATATTCGCTAAAAAGTCTCTAGCGCGAAATAGCTGTGCCTTCACAGTACCCAATGGTAAATTTAATTCCTTTGCTATCTCCTCGTAACTCAATTCTTCAAAATAACGCTTCTCAACTAACTCTCTATAACGTGGTTTTAATTTACTCACCAATAAGCGCATGTGAACAATTCGCTGCCCGTAGATCAATGATTCCTCCGGATTATGCGTCATGGATTTGGCATCTATACGTCTTGAACCACCATCGGGCATCGAAATACCGGTATCCATACTCAATACTTGAATGCGCTTTTTGCGAATAAAATCGATACAATTATTAGATGCAATCTTGAACAACCAAGTACTAAAAGCAAAACTGGGCGAATACTGATCGAGTCGATTAAAAGCTTTCCCAAAGGCTTCAATGGTTAAATCATCCGCGTCGTCTTGGTTTTTTACCATTTTCAGCATCATGAAATAAATCGATTCCCTATAGCGATCCATTAATTCCGCATAAGCAGCTTGCTTTCCTGTCTTTGCCGCCTCAACCAAAACAAAATCATGTTTCGCTTTATCAGATAAATGTTCGATTTCTACCATTTTTTATACCGTTTATGATCTGAAAAATTATACATTATGGGCATTAATAGTGCATGTGCTAAATCCCATAACGGGAAGGCCATTGCAAAACGTTTTTCATTCAATTTTCGAAGGCATTTTCCTTGAATTAACCATTTTATTATCAATAATATACTAAAAATGATCAAGCCAATTATCCACCAATTCGCATTCGACAACAAAATAACAAATGATATCCAAGTCATCAACAAGGAGATTGGATATATTCCTAACAATGCTTTCTTAATAAAGTTATATCTACTTGAAGTGGTGTAATGCCTAGTCTTTTGTCTTATCCAACTTTTCCATGTTGTTGCTGGCATAGAAAAACAAAATGAATCAGGTGAAAGCTGTATCGTATAATTTTCATTTACTGCTGCTTCTTGAATAAACAAATCATCATCTCCAGAAGGCAAGGAGTAGTGTGACTTAAAACCCCTTACAGTATCAAAAACCTTTTTAGAATACGCTAAATTTCGCCCAACTCCCATGTATGGCAACTTCACCAATGCCATGGACAAATAACTCACTCCAATAAAAGCGGTATCATAACGAATGATTTTGTTTATTATTCCTTTTGTCTTATAATAAGGTGCATAACCCAAGACAATTTCCTTTTTTTCTGAAAAAGATCCCGCCATAATTCGTAACCAATGATTCGATGCTGGCCGACAATCTGCATCCGTAAATAGCATGTTTTCATATTTCGCCCCCTTAACACCTAAAGTAATGGGTAGTTTTTTACCTGGGAGTAGGTGTTTGTTTTTGGCTATTTCAACTACACGCAAATTTTTATGCTGAAGACAAAGCGCTTTCAATAGCCAAGTGCTATCATCAACCGATTGATTATTGACAATTATCACCTCAAATTCAGGGTAATCTTGGGTTAAAATATAAGGAAGGTTCTCGTATAAATTATCTGATTCATTTCTAGCAGCTATAATGATACTAATGGGAGGTAGCGCTTGAGGCTTTTTTTCTTCCTCCTTGTAAAATGCCAATCTCCCAAAAACAATTGTGACATAAAGTAACTGAATACTCGCAAAAAATAGAAGAGATAGAAATGTAATTGAAAAGAAATCCCAATGCCATTGGGTAAATAAAACCATGTAATTTGAATTTATACAAAGATGACATTGCAAATTAAATAGCTGTATCTTTGTTTTAGTTTTTTTTCAACATTGTTATGCACTTTGATTTAGTCCAGGAAGATAAAGATACCTCTGCACGACTTGGCCTCCTACACACCGATCATGGAACGATCACCACTCCTATTTTTATGCCTGTAGGCACGGTTGGAAGTGTGAAAGGGGTTCATCAACAAGAATTAAGGGATGATATTAATGCCCAAATTATTCTCGGAAATACCTATCATTTATTTTTACGTCCTGGGGTAGAAATTATTGAAAAAGCAGGCGGATTACATCAGTTTATTGGCTGGGAAAGGCCAATCCTTACTGATAGCGGTGGCTATCAAGTTTACTCCCTTTCGGGATCGAGAAAAATAAAAGAAGAAGGAGTAACCTTTCAATCACACTTGAATGGAAGCTACTTGTTTTTTTCACCCGAGACAGCCATTGACATGCAACGTAGTATTGGGGCAGACATCATCATGGCCTTCGATGAATGTACGCCGTATCCATGCGAGTATAGCTACGCGAAAAATTCCATGGAACTGACTCATCGTTGGTTAAAACGATGCCATGACCACATGAATAATACACACTCTTTATATCCGTACGAACAAAACTTATTCCCGATTGTCCAAGGCAGCACATTTAAGGATTTAAGAACAATTTCTGCCGAAACAATTGCTGAATACGGAACAATTGGCAATGCCATTGGCGGCTTATCGGTTGGCGAACCGGAAGATGAATTATATGCCATGACAGAACATGTCTGTGGTATCTTACCAAAAGACAAAGCTCGTTATTTGATGGGAGTAGGAACACCTTGGAATATTTTAGAGTGTATTTCATTAGGAATTGATATGTTTGACTGCGTTATGCCAAGTCGTAATGCAAGACATGGCATGTTATTTACTTGGGAAGGAACACTGAATATTAAAAACAAGAAGTGGGCAGATGATTTTAGTCCTATCGATTCAACTTCAAAAGTTTGGGTAGACCAAGTATATACAAAAGCGTATTTAAGGCATTTAATAAGTGCCAAAGAATACTTAGGGATTCAAATAGCCACCATTCATAATTTAGCATTTTACCTTGAATTAGTAGAACAGGCCCGTGAGCATATTAAAGCGGGGGACTTTCTTTCCTGGAAAAACAAAATGGTAAAGCAATTAGCACAAAAAAGATAATTGATGCTGAAAATCCTTGACAAGTACATTATTCGAAAGTTCTTGAGCACTTTCTTTTTTATGTTAGGAATTATCATGCTTTTCGCCGTAGTTTTTGATGTTTCGGAAAAATTGAGTGAATTCATTTCGCATCATGCCCCATTAAAAGCAATCGTATTTGAATATTATCTTGGATTTATCATCTTCCATGGAAACATGTTTTCATCGATGATTATTTTTATTTCGGTGATTTGGTTTACAGCAAAAATGGCACAGGACACTGAAATAATTCCTATGTGGTTCAGTGGTCGTCCGATAACGCGCTTTCTCCGACCTTATATGATTGCGTCAACCATACTAATGGTTTTATCCTTGATATTAAATCATTTGATCGTACCAAGAACCAATAAAATAAGGTTAGAATTTGAAGAGAAATATTACCGAGATGTCATGATGGTAGAAGATTACCACGCTGAATATCCTGGAAATCAAATAGTTTATTTTTCAAATTATTCGAATCAAGAAGGCGAAGTGAAAGATTTAGTTATTCAATTATGGAATGATAGCTTGCAGCCTACCTACTTCTTAAAAGCCAGAAAAGCGAAGAATATCATTGGATCCAATAAGTGGCACCTTACCGATGTGTATGAAAAATGGCTGTCCTTTCCGAAAGGAAAAATGATCCACTCAGCCAAAAAAGATACCGTCTTTGATTTTCAAATCAATGAAATGGCACAACGAGAAAATATTGCAGAAACAATGAACTACACTGAATTAACAAGTATGATTCAACGTGAAAAGTATAAAGGTTCAGCATTTGTACCCTTCTATGAAATAGAATTGTACCAACGCACCTCCTACCCTTTCGCTACCTATATCTTAACGATTATTGGTGTCGCTGTTTCATCAAGAAAAAAACGTGGAGGCGTGGGCGTTAACATTGCAATCGGCTTAGGATTTGTATTTATTTATATCTTCTGCATGAAAGTGATGGCAGTGACCGCCATAAAAATTGGATTCCCCGCCTACCTTGCCGTTTGGATGCCAAATTTATTGTTTGCTATTGTTGCCATCTATCTATTCCGACTGGCTCAAAAATAATTCCCTTCTTCTTTACTACGTATAAATACCTAGTCAAACTTATAAACTACGTATTGCCTAATTAGTAGCATAGTGTATTTTAACACCCCATCGTATAAAAGTTGTTCTGAGAGCTTTTAAATATTAAGTCCTTTGTGTCATAGATACAAACAACTAAAATAAACGGACATGAAAAACAACAACTACTCCTCAAAAATTTTCTTATTATTTGCAATCGGAATTTTAGCTTTTACTAGTTACAGTCAAGAAAAGTCTCAAATCTGGGCAACTATATCTGCGGAAGGAATTATTCCTAGTGTTAATTCAGATGGAAATCTAGTTTCTAGTAATGCTTCATTCAACAATTTAATTTCAACCTTATCAATTACATCAGTTGTTAAAGCGTTGCCTGCATCGAAACAAGAAAAATTACAAAAAGTATATGAAATAACTTGTAACTGTAACGAGCAAGATTTAGTAGCGGCCTTTACAAAGGAGTCATCTATTGCTAAAGGAATCGTAGTTGCACCAAAATATGAAACACTTTATACACCAAATGATTATTCAATTGAATTTGCAAATGATTATGCGCTTGATTTAATCAATGCACATAGCGCTTGGGACATTACTCATGGAAACAGTTCAGTTGTTATCGGTATCTCTGATCAAAATTATTATGTAAATCACGATGAATTACTAGGTAAAGTGACCCATTATGATGCAACGAATACCACCACACAAACACACGGAACAGCGGTAGCAATAATTGCTGCAGGAAACACTGACAATAATTTAGGTAAAAGCTCTATTGGATTTAATAGCTCTTTGGCCTTATATCAAATGTCTTTTAATGAAATTCTAGTAGCAACCTATGCTGGAATGGATATTATTAATCTAAGTTGGACGGCAGGATGTTTCTACAACCAATATATCCAAGATGTCATCAATGAAGCGTATAACAATGGTAGCTTTATTATTGCTGCAGCAGGAAATGGCAACACTTGTGGTGGAGCTGAGCAATTGGTTTACCCTGCAGCCTTAGCGAATGTGTTTTCTGTAACAAGCATCGGTGCAAATGATAACCACGAAAAAATTGCTGGTGATCCATTAAGTACTCACCAACACAATGCAACTGTAGACTTAAGCGCACCAGGTTACGACGTGGCTGTTTCAGCGGCGCCAGGATGGTACCTTACAAGTTCTGGTACTTCTTATGCTGCTCCCCTAATTAGTGGTATTGTAGCATTAATGCTTGATGTGAATCCATGTCTTAGCAATGTAGACATCGAGTATATATTAAAAAATAGTTCAATCAACATCGATAGCCTAAATCCAAACTACGCTGGAAAGATTGGGGCAGGAAGAGTAGACGCTAAGGCAGCAGTATTAATGGCAAGTAACTTCATTACAACGCCGATCCAAACAAACGCCGAAATAACAGGTACTTGTACGGGTAACTCTGGAAGTATTTCAATAAACCCAACAGGCGGACAAGGACCATTTACAGTTCAATGGTCAAATAATTACGTTGGCTTAATGCAAGACAGCTTAACGTTAGGTGTTTATGGTGTTAATATTACAGATGCACGTGGTTGCATGATCGACACAACGATTCAAATTACGACAAATGCACCTACTTTAATTACAAGCACACAAACGAATGTAAGCTGTTTCGGCCTAGGAAATGGAGCCATCGATGTAACAGTAATTCAAGGAGTTCCGACCTATACATACGCATGGAACAACGGAGCAACCACCGAAGACCTTAGCAATTTAAATCCAGGAACCTATGAGTTATCTGTAAGAGATGGTAACGGATGCTTTACTGATTTCACCTATACCATTAGTGAACCAAGTGCAATAATTCTATATGCCACTGCAACAAACGCTGTTAACAGTAATAACGGAACCATAGACTTAAGTGTTTCAGGTGGTACAACAGCCTACTCAATTCAGTGGAACAACAACGAAACAACAGAAGATTTAACAAATCTAGCACCTGGATTATATACTGTAACCGTAACAGATGCGAATGGATGTCAAGCAGCAACAGCAGGAGAAGTGATTTCCGAAAACACTAACACAGTGAGTGAACTAGAAAATAACGACTGGACGATTTTCCCAAATCCAAGTAACAATGATGCAACGATAAAATGGAATAACAATAAAGTAGATGAAATCTTTATCACTGATTCAAACGGAAAAATGATCAGCAAAAAAAGCGTACTAAATTTGAATCAATTCCAAGTAGAAAACTTAGAATCAGGTATCTATTTTGTGAACTTGTACATTCAAAACGAACAAATAGCGTCAAAGAAACTTATTGTATTATAAGTTAGTAGTTTAAGTTAAGTTAAAATAAGGCTAGTGAAAACTAGCCTTATTTTTTTTCCATTAAATAATGTTGGATTTCTCCAAACAACAAGTGCGATTTCTCGGTAACATGAAAACCCATTCGTTCGTAAAACGGCACTGCAATTTCTCTTGCGTGTAAAATGACTTTTTTTTCTTGCTTCGTTTGAGAATGAATCAAAATAAATTCCATCAAGGATTTGCCAATATTTTTTCCTTGAAACAAAGGGTCTACGGCCATAAATCTCACTTGACAAGTAGATTCGTTAAGTTGATCTAAGCGACCAACACCAATAATTAGTTGCTTATTAAAAGCCGCGAAATGCTCCGCTTCGTTCTCTTGGGCATCTCGTTCACTCCCTTTTTGTTGATTCCACGGTGCGCGAAGTACCCGAAACCTTAAATCGTAGTATGCGTCCCATTCCGTTTGGGTAAGTGGAGACCTTATTTCTATTTCCATTTGAACGCTATTTGAGGCATTCTTTTGCTTACTGTTGAATCAATGATTTCTGTTTTCATCATATTAATTGCCCTTTCACTATCCAATACCTCCGATAAATCTTTAACCACTCCATAAGGAACCTTTTCTTGACGCATGGCAGCAGAAATTTCCTCCGCCGTTTTAAGACAAACTTGATCCGACAAATAGTCGTAAAGCGATGAGCGGTTAATCACACGGCTTTTATTATCCGCAAAACGCTCATCAGTTGGTAAGGAATTTAAGTTTAAAAAAAGACACAATTTTAAAAAATGAAGATTACTACCAATCGCAAAAGTGATCGTTTTTTGATCCAATGTTTGAAACAATTCACCATAAGGTGCAATGTTAGGATGTAAACTCCCCATTCGTTCAGGTAGTATTCCTGTCATCAAATAATTAGATGCTTGATTCATTAAACTACAAATCGCCGTATCATAAAGAGATACCTCCACCGTTCTTGCCGTTCCATTTTCTTTTAAATCTAAAAGTGCGAGGAGTAATCCTTCTTTTAATTGATGCGCAGCTAAAACATCAATTAGTGCAACGGGCAATTTCAAGGGACCACTTTCCTTTGTTCCATTAATAGACATAAAACCAGTTTCAGCTTGTAGAATCAAGTCATAGGCAACTCGATCACTCTCGTGAGTATAGCCACTTATTTTCCCGATAATTAAGTTGGGATTTACGGATCGTAGAAAATCATCTGTAAGATTCAGTTTTTCTTCATCCCCTTTTTTAAAATTACTGATAAGAATATCTGCATTCACAACTTCTTGTAAAAACAACGCATGGTCGTTCGGATCTAAAAAATCTAGCTTTCGGTATTCCTTATTATAATTGATACTTGAAAAATAGGCCGATAGTTGTCCTGCTTCCTCCCCTTTTGAAAACCACGATCGAGTTACATCAGGATTGTTTTTATTTTCAATTTTAATGACTTCACTTCCTAATTCAGCAAAGAAAGTAGCTACAGATGGCCCTGCCAATACTGTAGAAAGATCAATAATTTTAAGTTTTCTTAACACTAATACCAAAGGTACTTGTTGGCTCTTAAAAATACTAATTTAATTTTAGGCCTAAGAACGAATCAAAAAACAATTATGATTCATTTAAGGAAAAAATATCGGTTTTTAGCAGTGACTCCTCGAGCAAAATTCTTAATTTTAACCATTATTTTTAAGAAATTAACGTATGGTTTTTGATATTGACATGATTAAAAGAATCTATTCCTTGTATCCAACAAGAATAGAAGCAGCAAGAAAATTAGTTGGGCGCCCACTAACATTGACAGAAAAAATTCTTTATACACACCTTTGGGAAGGTAACGCAACAGAAGCATATACCCGTGGAAACTCCTATGTAGATTTTGCACCGGATCGAGTAGCGATGCAAGATGCTACTGCTCAAATGGCCTTGCTTCAATTTATGCAAGCAGGTAAAAAGAAAGTCGCCGTTCCTTCCACAGTTCATGCGGATCATCTTATCCAAGCAAAACTTGGTGCAACCAAAGACTTGCAAGAATCGCTCAATCAAAACAACGAAGTTTTTAATTTTCTATCCTCTATTTCCAATAAATACGGGATCGGATTTTGGAAGCCAGGAGCAGGCATTATCCATCAAGTTGTGTTAGAGAACTATGCCTTTCCTGGTGGAATGATGATTGGAACAGATTCTCATACCGTCAACGCTGGAGGTTTAGGGATGATTGCCATCGGAGTTGGTGGAGCAGATGCAGTTGATGTAATGGCGGCAATGGCTTGGGAGCTAAAATTCCCTAAGTTAATTGGGGTAAAATTAACAGGAAAACTAAACGGTTGGACCTCTGCGAAAGATGTAATTCTCAAGGTCGCAGATATTTTAACCGTGAAAGGAGGAACAGGTGCAGTAGTCGAATATTTTGGAGAAGGAGCACTTTCCTTATCCTGTACTGGAAAAGGTACTATTTGTAATATGGGAGCTGAAATCGGTGCTACCACTTCAACCTTTGGTTACGATGAATCAATGCGAAGGTATTTGAATGCAACGGGAAGAGCAGAGGTTGTAAGTGCAGCGGATCTTATTGCTGAACATTTGACGGGAGATCCTGAAGTATACGAGAATCCAACAGCCTATTTTGATCAATTAATAGAAATAAATCTTAGTGAATTAGAGCCTCATATCAATGGCCCTTTCACGCCAGATCGTGGGACGCCAATTTCAAAAATGAAGGACGACGCAGCGGCAAATGAATGGCCAACAAAAGTAGAATGGGGATTAATTGGTTCATGTACGAATTCATCGTATGAAGATTTAGCTAGAGCAGCATCGATTGTAAAACAAGCTGTTGCCAATGGGATTATGCCAAAGGCTGAATTTGGAATCAATCCTGGTTCTGAACAAGTACGCTTTACAGCAGAACGTGATGGAATATTGGAAGATTTTGAAAAAATGGGAACCAAAATATTTACTAATGCTTGCGGTCCGTGTATAGGACAATGGTCACGAGAAGGATCAGAAAAACAAGAAAAAAATACCATCATACATTCGTTTAATCGTAATTTTTCTAAACGTGCTGATGGCAATCCAAATACTCACGCTTTTGTAGCCTCGCCAGAAATAGTTGCTGCGATTGCAATATCTGGTGACCTTGGATTTAATCCATTAACTGACTCTTTAATTAATAAAGATGGTGAGGCTTTTAAATTCTCGCCACCACAAGGTGACGAACTACCTTTATTAGGCTTTTCGGTAGAAGACAATGGTTATCAAGCACCTGCTGAAGATGGAGCAAGAGTTCAAATTATTGTTGCTGAAGATTCATCTAGGTTGCAATTATTAGACAATTTCCCAATGTGGGACGGCGAAAACATTACAGGAGCCAAGTTACTTATCAAAGCAAAAGGCAAATGTACAACCGACCATATTTCTATGGCAGGACCTTGGCTTAAATACCGTGGACATTTGGATAACATCTCCAACAATTTATTGATTGGTGCCGAAAACGCCTTTAATGGCAAAGCAAATTGTGTGAAAAATTCACTTACATTAAATTACGGAGAAGTCCCAGCGGTGCAACGAGCCTATAAAGCGGCTGGTATTCCAACAATTGTTGTGGGAGACCATAACTACGGAGAGGGTTCCTCCCGTGAGCATGCGGCCATGGAGCCAAGACATCTAGGCGTAACTGCAGTAATCGTGAAATCATTCGCACGTATCCATGAAACTAATCTCAAAAAACAAGGAATGTTAGGCCTTACTTTTCAAAATGAAGCAGATTATGATAAAATACAAGAAGATGACACTTTCAACTTTATTGATTTAACATCATTCCAACCTGGCAAAGCATTGACATTAGAAATTGTGCATTCAACTGGTAAAACGGATACAATTTTATTGAATCATACCTACAATAGCTCTCAAATAGATTGGTTTAAGGCAGGGTCGGCCTTGAATTTGATTAAGTTAATGGAAAACTAAAATCCTAAGCTATAGGGCATATAAAAAAAGCCATCCGTCTCTCGACGGATGGCTTTTTCATTTAATGCATTTCTTAGAATTTAGCCGAAACACCAAATTGAATGGTACCTCCGCCAAAACTTCCCAGTTCAACGTGTCCTCCAAAATTACGGGTAAAGTAAAATTTAGCGCCTATTGCCAAACGAAAACTGATAGGGAAGAAAACCTCATCAACGGAACTCAAAAAATTTGAACTTGAGGGGTCGTATGGTGTGGAAGTGAAGGTTCGATTAATTCCATAATAACCAACTCCCAAACCTCCATAAAAATTTACTTTTTCATTAGTTAAGAAATAATAATTCAACCTGCCCATTGCGCGGTATCTTTCGGCCGTATACTTCTCACTATAAGGCATTAGCAGCGCCATACCATTGGTGTCAAATAATTGATTATTAAATTCATCGTATTGATAACCGATATAATCCGAAGTATAACCCGACTTTACATAATTAAAGTCTGTACCCAAGCCTAATTTGTCAGTAAGCATGTACTCTAAACGAAAACCATACGAAAAAAACCCACCAACAAGTTTATAGCTATCAGATCCCTGGGTATTAATTGAAAAGAGTTGAGATACTCCCAAGTTTGGATAATTTGGTATACCAACGTAAGGATCAACTAGTATATCTCCTCTAAGCAATTGTGAATTAACACAAAGGGAGTTCACTAGAAAACAAATGAAAATTATTTTTTTTATAGACATAATCTGAATTTGAAGGATTAATAGTTAATTTGGCATAAATCTAAGTCTTTTTTATGACCAATTTGAGTAAATATAATTTTACCTTCTTACTGTTCTTAACGATTATACTTTTTTGCTGTAAAAAAAACGATTCGAGTAATATTAACGTTCACATTGAAAGTATTCCTGGAAGTAAGTACCACCAAGAAAATGGAACGTGGTGGGGATACAACCAGCAAAAAATTGTTCGATTTGAAAACAAGGTCTTCATGACTGTTGTCGATAATGATAATTTAACGAACGGCTTACCCAACGCAAACAATCCATCTACCGTTTACCTCTATTGTAAAACAGAAAATGGACCTTGGGTGAAGGGTGCCGGAATTCCTACTTCACGACCTGCAAATATCTTGGTCGATTCAAAAGGCGCCATTCACTTAATTGTTTTTGAACCCACGGAAACTGATCCCACAGAAAATGGGTCGCTTGGAAAACTGAAACACTACACTTTTCCAAATGCTAAAAGTGGTGATATATTTAATCATACAATAGAATTAATCGTTGATCATACACCTGGAACCTCTGAAACTGTAAACATACGTATTGGAGCATCCATCAGCGCGGACGATATACTGTATGTTTCGTTTGGATTGTACCAAGACCTTAAACTCTATTACAAGCAGGTCGATGCACCCAATTGGACCGAAGAAATGGCTGGCCAAAATTTGGGCAACTCCTACTACTACCCTTTCGTATTAGGAACACCTAATGGACCTTGCGTTTTGGCTGTGCAAGACGATTATGTTGGTCCCGGATTACCGGCTATTTATTATAAAAATAAATTCTTCCACCGTTTTAGTGGCACATGGAACAACCAAACTATTTGTGATTTGAGTTCCCACCCCTTAGCAGCGACTCGGAACAGATTAGTAGATAATTGCGAATTATTTCTAAGCTCCTCCAACAAAGTGATTGGTATCTATCAAAAACTACTTGATCCCCTGGTGGAATGGAAATCGAGCTACTACCAACTAGAAGTAGATGCAAGCGGTCAAACTACAGAAGTTCCTATTCCTTTAGAAATAGACGATATTAATCGAATTAGATTGATTGAACATCAAGGAATCATTTATTACCTGTGTATCAACTACAATGGATTATTTATTAAGAAAGGAATTGATGGAAGTCTAAAAGAAATCAAATTGCCCTCTTTTGTTTCAGGAAACTATATGTACTTGAGCAATGCGTCTAATGGCAGTTCCATAAATTCAAACTACATTGACATTCTTTTACTTAATGGGAATTCACAAGATTATCCCAATGGGACCAACCATTATGTCCGCATAAATAAATGTGAGTTAGAAAAACTTTGATGCAATTACTTTACTTGCTTTCTGCCTAAAAAGTAATATAAAACAAGTATTCACAAAACAATATTGTACTTTTAACAAAAAGAAAACAATCTACCATGAAAAAAAACGCTACTCTTATTTATCATCATCGCTGCGAACACTTGTTTGGCGCAGAATGGCCCTATATCATTTGAAACCGGTGGTTACGGAACACTTTGGACCTGGACCGTATTTGAAAAGTCCGTTAAAAATCTAGCTCTTTACTTTTAGCGCATAAAAAAAGCCATCCGTCAAATAACGGATGGCTTTTTCAATTAATGAATTACTTAGAATTTAGCTGAAAGGCCAAATTGGATTAAGCCTCCACCAAAAACGCCTAATTCTACATGGGCACCAATATTCTGAGTGAAATATATTTTAGTGCCTATTGCCAATCTTGTGGATATAGGAATCAATGCTTTATTAAAACTGTCATTAGTGCTGTATGGATTAGAAGGGGTGGTAGTAAATTCGCGTTTAGCACTTTTATACCCTGCAGCAAAACCAGAATAAACATCCACTTTATCACTTTGGAAAAAATGATAATTTAGACGAAACATGGCACGCAATTTTTTCGATGTATATTCATCTGTGTAATCTGCTGTTAACGCATCTCCATTCATGTCATAAATAACAGCTCCAGAAGCATCGTATTGATAATCAGTATAATCATAAGAAAAGCCTGAAACTTCATAATTAACATCTGCTCCAATACCTACTTTATCAGCGATCATATATTCAATTCTCCCCCCATAAGATAAGGCGCTTCCTATCGTTTTATAATTAGCTACAGACGTATTTGAACCATCATATTGACTATACAACAAACTGTTCGCCCAATTAGGAACCCCAATGTATGGGTCAATCATAACATTACCTTGCATGATTTGAGCATTCATAGCAACTAGACTAATTGAAAATCCAGCGATTAAAAGTAGTTTTTTCATCATTTTTTTTTTTAGATTAAAAATTTAATTAAAATGTTAGTTCCAAACTTTTTGGTCAACATCCCTAAGTTTAGGGGCAAAATTAATAAATATTTTTAATGACAAATATTTATTTATACAAAGTTTTCTTGAAGCTTATTATAATACACTTCTGTCCTCCGCCCAGGCAGAAAAAATCGGACTTTATTTTCTTCATCCTCCCTTTGCCAATCGAGACGAAAAAAAAAAAAAAAAAAAAACTAATCAATAAGACCTAAAGCTTCTAGGTCGTTAAAAAAATTAGGATATGATTTCGATACGCAAGCTACATTATCGATGATAATTTCAGATGCAGCAATGCAAGCTGCCATTGCACCAGCCATTGACATACGGTGATCATTATAGGTAACGATCGTTCCGCCCTGCACTACTCCATTGCCTTCAATAAAGATGCTGTCCGAAACAATTTTAAAATTCACCCTAAAAACGTTCAGCATCTTGACAATACTAAGTTGACGATTTGATTCTTTATTCACTAAACGATGAAGTCCTTTAATTTCACACGTACCCACTGCAGCGCATGCTAAAATCGCAAGAGGAGGGAATAAATCTGGGCATTGAGTGGCATCAAAGACAAAGGGGCGTTTTTCCTTTTGCTTCACCGTAATTTCCTGTTCATAAACTTCCACTATGGCGCCAAATGCCTCTAAGACCTCCAATATACATTTGTCTGCTTGAGTAGAAACAATTGACAACCCTTTCATTGTAATTTCACCAGAAATAGCCGCGCCCACCAAGTGATTCGCCGCACCGCTCCAATCGCCTTCTATAATCATTTTTTGAGGAGACATCAGTTGATTGCCATTCACATAAAATGTGTTGTAATCTTCATGGCGAACACGTACGCCGAAATCGCTCAAGACATCAAAAGTTAAATCAATGTAAGGCTTACTGCTTAGTGCCGAAACATTAACCACACTATCAAATGGTCTTCGCGAAAGCGAAATCAATAAACCAGAAAGGAATTGAGAACTGTCAGAGGCATTCACCGACAAGGAAGTATTCGTAATTTCTCCCTCGATTACTATAGGAAGAAAATCATTATTGGATGCAACATGCAAGCCTATTGCTCGCAATTGATCTACCAGGGAAACAATCGATCGTTTCAACAAAGTACCCTCACCCTGAAGAATCAATCGTTTGGCAAAACCTAATCCAATCGTTGACATCAAGCGAAGCAACAAACCTGACTCGCCCACATTCAGTATCAATTCATCCTGTCTATTCGCTGAAGAAGATGGATGAATTATTCCATTCTGAAAGGATGCACCCAAAGCAGGTAAAAGAAGAAGTGCAGCAGCTACATCATCGGAAGGATTGTCTATTGAAAAATGGGTCTTTTTTTTGGCAAGAGCGGCGCAGATAATAGCCCTTTGCAGGTAACTTTTGGATGGATTAACCACCAGAATTCCTTGATACTTAAAGGGAAGAATAGATCTACTCATTATTTTTGTCATTCAAAATTTGTGACTGAATATGAATTGATTCTTGATGAATAAGCTTAAACAATTGCGTTGAAAATTCATTAGAGAGCTTAAGTTTTACTGCTTTATCAACATTACTCATAAGCAGCTCTTCCCAACGGGCTTTCTGCAAGATCGCTAAATTATGTTCTTTTTTAAATTTACCAATCAATTCTGAGGTAAACATCCGTTCGGTCAGCAAATGAATTATGGCTTCATCCATTGCATTAATTTTCGCTCTAAACTCCATTAATTCCGCCTCCTCAATTTCCCTTCGATCCCTATAATGCAATTTAGCTAGAAGCTCCGTTAGTTCCGCCGGCGTAACTTGTTGTTTCGCATCCGTCCATGCTTCCCGAGGATTGCAATGCGTTTCAAGCATTAAGCCATCATATTTCAAATCAATAGCTTTTTGAGCAACTTCCAATAGCATGGAAGCATCACCTGTGATATGAGAAGGATCGCAAAGAAGCGGGAGTTGAGGCAATTCCTGTTTGAGATCAATTGGAATTTGCCAATTAGGGTTATTACGGTATTTGGCAATTTCATAGACAGAGAAGCCACGGTGAATGGCGGTGACATCAACAACCCCAACGTTATAAAGTCGCTCAATAGCGCCGATCCATAATTTCAAATCGGGATTAATTGGATTTTTCACCATGATGGGCATTTCGCCCCCCCTTAATGCATCGGCAATTTCCTGGACAGAAAAAGGATTTGTGGTGGTACGTGCGCCTATCCACAGCATATCAAAACCAGCCTCTAAGGCCAATTCGACATGTTGGGAAGTTGCTACTTCCGTACAAATTTTAAATCCGTACAGCGCTTTAGCCTCTTTCATCCATTCCAAAGCTGGATTACCAGATCCCTCAAATTCACCTGGACGCGTTCTAGGCTTCCAAATACCCGCTCGAAAATAGCTTGGTTTAAGGGGTACCAATCCCTTTGCCGTTTCCAATACTTGCTCTCGTGTTTCTGCGCTACAAGGACCTGCAATTAGTTGCAAATTTGTATTCATGAAAATAAACTTTATTTAACAACAAAGTTGACCACGAAAGGTTTCAATAGATTACTTTGCGTAATTAATTGATCTTTTTTCGCGGATTACTGTGACCTTAACTTGACCTGGATATGTCATTTCTGTTTGAATTCGTTGCGAAATAGTAAATGACAATTCTTCTGACCGCTGATCAGTTACTTTTTCTGCTTCAACCAATACACGTAACTCTCTTCCTGCTTGAATCGCATATGCGCTACTAACACCATCATACGAAAGCGCTAAATTTTCCAATTCTTTGATTCGTTTAATGTATGTTTCAACTATTTCACGTCTAGCTCCAGGTCTAGCACCTGAAATAGCATCACAAACTTGTACAATAGGAGAAATTAAGGACGTCATTTCGATTTCATCGTGATGCGCACCAATAGCATTAAGTACCTCGCCTTTCTCACCAAATTTCTCAGCGACTTTCATACCAAGAATAGCGTGTGGTAATTCAGGCTCTTCATCGGGAACTTTTCCAATATCATGCAAAAGACCAGCTCGTTTCGCCAATTTAACATTAAGACCAAGTTCAGCAGCCATAATTGCACAAAGATTGGCTACTTCACGAGAGTGTTGCAACAAATTCTGGCCATAAGAAGATCTAAATTTCATTCTTCCTACCATCCGCATTAACTCAGGATGTAATCCATGAATACCTAAATCTATACAAGTTCTTCTTCCTGTTTCTGCGATTTCCTCATCTAATTGCTTGCGGGTTTTCGCTACCACCTCTTCAATTCTAGCAGGATGAATTCGACCATCAGAAACCAACTGGTGGAGTGCAAGTCTTGCAATTTCTCTACGAACTGGATCGAAACAAGAAAGAATAATTGCTTCCGGTGTATCATCCACAATAATTTCTACTCCCGTTGCAGCTTCCAATGCGCGAATATTTCGACCTTCACGTCCAATAATTCGACCTTTCACCTCATCCGATTCGATATTAAATACCGACACAGCGTTTTCTACTGCTTGTTCCGTAGCTACTCGTTGAATGGTTTGAATAACAATTTTCCTTGCCTCGCGATTAGCATTAAGCTTCGCTTCTTCCGTAATTTCTTTTATTTGAGCCATTGCACCCGTCCTTGCCTCATCTGTCAATGCTTCCATTAACATTTTTTTAGCATCCTCCGGTTGCATTCCGCTAATTTTTGAAAGTTCAGCAACACGTTTGCTTTGAATTTTATCTAACTCCTGCATACGAACTGCTAATCCTTGAAATTTAGCATCAAAATCATTTTGTAAACCCTCTGTAATTTTCTCTTTACGACCAAGGTCTTCTAATTTTTGATCTATATTTTTTTCTTTTGCACGAGCACGATCTTCATTAGATTGAAGCTTCCTTTCACGGTCTTTAATCGCTGTTTCATGCTCCTCTTTCAAACGCAAAAAATTCTCTTTGGCCTGCAACGCTTTTTCCTTTCGAATGATTTCAGCTTGTAACTCTGCTTCTTTTATTAAACCTTCGCTTTTGGTATTTACCAACTTCTTTTGAATGATAAAAGTTGCTGTTCCGCCACCAAGTAATCCCAATAATATCCATAACACTTCCATTTCAACTTTTTTTAAAAAATTAATACTACAAGTTGGACGAATGGAAAGAATTAATCGAGTTGATCTAACTCTTCTGAGAATTCTTGTAAAGCACGTTCAATAGATGAATAATCGATTGGTTCAATTTCTTTTTCTATTTTCTTCGAGGCTCCTTTCAACATAAATTGAAGGGAAGACATTGCTAATAAATCTTGCGAATCGCTTACCGCGTAATTCGTTTTCAAGAGAGCTACAGCTTTGTTAATGTCTTCAACCGCTTTTAGTACTATTTTCTCTTCACTATCAAGGACAGTGAGGGGATACGTACGTCCAGCTATTTCCACTTTCAAAGAAATTTTACCCATTTCTTATTTTTTTAGCGATGCTATACAATTTTCTATTTCTTTCACCAATTCGTCAATTTGTTCATTGTTTCTGCCTTGAGAAACAAGTGGACTATTAACAACCTGTTTGTTGGCCGCTACAACTTCCAACTTAGCTTTTTCCAAGTCCGCTTCTAATAATGTTCTTGATTCTTCGACATTATTTAAAGCAGATTTAAGCATTTCATTTTCTAAATTCAAGGCAGCAATGTGTTCTTTAGCACTAACTAAGTTTTGGTGGAGACCCATAAACTTCTTGCGTAAAAGAGTTAAGCTTTTTTGAATTTGTTCAGTCATTGTAGCAACTTTTTACAAAGTTAATATACATTAGTTGATAACAATATTTTTAGGTGGGTATTTTTATCTTTTTTGAACGCTTAACTTTGTTTATGCAAAACAAACAACTATTAGCAGTCATTTTTGGGCTCCTACTTTCCCATTTTTTCAAGGCACAAGTCATAGCGCCGAGTTACCACTCTCCTTTGGGGATACCCTTAAAACTATCCGCCTCCTTTGGTGATTTAAGGCCCAATCATTTTCACATGGGCGTTGACTTTAGGACAGAAGGGAAAGTGGGGCTTTCTCTTTATTCGATTGAAGCAGGGTATGTTGCACGGATAAAAATCACCCCTCTTGGCTATGGAAGAGTAATTTATGTGAATCACCCAAACGGGGTGACAAGTGTTTATGCACATTGCACCAAATTTGAAAAAAGCATTCAAGCGATCGTTAAGTTATACCAAGAGAAAAACCAATTAAACGAAATAGATTTAGTACTTGAGCCGCAACAAATACCAGTAACAAAAGGGCAGCTTATCGCTTATTCCGGCAATTCAGGCAATTCTTTTGGCCCTCATTTACATTTTGAATTACGCGACACAAAAACAGAAAAAGCCTTGCACCCATTAGTACATGGAATCAATATTATTGACCAACAAGCACCGGTTCCTAGCAAAATATATATTTATGCCATCGACCAACATGGTTACTACATCAATGATAAAAAAATTGCCTTTCCAGTAATTAAGAAGGGTACGGAGTACACCGTCGCAACAAATAAAATAATCATTCCATCAGCCTTTATGGAAGGTACAGATAAACTATTAATAGGCATTGAAGGTAGCGATAAAATTGGGGCCGATTTAAGCACCTGTGGATTATTTGAAAACCTGTTGATTGTCTCAAATGACACTGTTTTTCATAGCAGAATAGACACCGTATCCTTTGCACATGATCGATTGATTAATGATTACTGTGACTATCACGAATACAAAACAAACAATAAAAAAATTCATAAATTAATCCATAAAACCCATAATCATTTAGATGTCTATAAGTCTGATCCTCTCAAAATAATAAACTTAAAAGGCCATGATTCTATTCCAATAAACATTCAATTACTTGACGCGAAAAAAAATAGGAGCACCATCAAATTTGATATTGTTTACCGCTCAACATTAGGAAAAATAGTTGTTGACTCAAAACCAAATGGACTTTTTTTAATTCCCGATTCCGCTTATTATTTTGAAGACTTTGGAAATTCAATTACGCTGAACGCTTTATCACTTTTTGAACCTGTAAAAAAAGACGTGCTAATAACCAAAGATAAAATTCAACTTGGAAAGGCAAGTACTCCCCTATTTGAAGGTGCAAAAGTTACCATGACCCCTATCGAAAACACATTAATTACAAAACAATATATCTATCTAGTTGGGGATAAGGATCAAAAGGAAGCCCTTAAAACGCAACTAATAAACAATAAATTAGAAGCCGTCATATCGTCATTAGGAACTTTTAAAGTGGGTAGTGATTTCACTCCACCAAGTGTCTCTCCAAGTAATTTTGTGGCCGGAGATACGAGTTTAAAGAAAAGCAGTATCGAATGGAAAGTGAGTGATGCAAAAACTAGCATCAGCAGTTATAACTTATTCATTAATGGAAAGTGGAAGGTACTTGAATACGACAAAAAAAATAAGTTGCTAATTCATGTTTTTGAACCTTCAGAGAAAGGTCTTATCAATTTCAAGCTACAAGTAAAAGATGCTTGTGGCAATGAAGCATTGTGGACAAAAAAAATTCGTGTTAATTAAGGGGTATAGAACTCTTTTCCATAATTAGGAACAAAATAAGCGACGTCTTCAAAATCTTGGTCCTTCAACTTTTGATTGGCAAGTATTCGTTGACCTTTTGCCGAAGGAACGATATCATCATCAAACTGAACCTTTCTATTTCCCCAAAATTCTTTAATTTTAATGGTCCCATCCCCCACAGCCAGAAACGGTTCATAATCAACCATTGAAAATTCATCTAGTACTTGAGGGCCAACCGAAACTAATTCCCCCCAATTTTCATCGACCATTTGCCTAAAAACTTCCATTCTCCGGGCATCAAACATGGCACAAATCGTTGTGTTTGGGTGACGCTCTTTCGCTATATAGATGAGTGATGATAACGATGGAACAGCGATGAGCGGTATAGACAAACCAAAACACAAACCTTTTGCAGTAGAAACTCCGATGCGTAATCCTGTGTATGAACCAGGGCCCGATGAAACAGATACGGCGGCAATATTTTCAAGTTGAATATTGGCGCTTGAAATGACTTCAGAAATATAGTTTGTTAACTGTTCTCCATGAATGAACTCATCGCTTGAGGATTCTTTACAAGAAATAAGTTCACCATTTAACGAAACGGCTACTGAACAAACTTTAGTAGCCGTTTCAATGTGAAGAATATAGTCGCTCATTCTAAAATTTCAAGTTTAAATCCTACGCCATGAATATTCGACAAGGTAATGGACTCATCATCGCGCAAGTATTTTCTCAATTTGGTAATAAAAACATCCAAACTCCGTCCAACGAAGTAATCATCTTGCCCCCAAACAGCATTTAAAATAACTTCTCGTGGCAATACCTGCCCTTTAAATTTATATAACAACTTTAATATTTGGGCTTCTTTCTTAGTCAGTGACTTCTTGGTATCGTTGAGCAATAAACAAATATTCTCGGTGTCGAACAGAAATAGACCCAGTGGTAAAATTTTATCTTCCGGTTTATCCATTTTAATATTCACTCTTCTCAACAAAGCTTTTATCCGCAATTGAAGTTCTTCTACGCTAAAAGGCTTCGTTAAATAATCATCGCCACCCGACTTAAATCCTTGTACTTTATCTTCCGTCATTGTTTTTGCTGTTAAAAACAGGATTGGAATTTCACTATTAATTTTCCTAATATCACTCGCCAAGGTAAAACCATCTTTTTTGGGCATCATCACGTCAAAGATGCATAGATGAAATTCTTTTTCATTAAAACGCTGTAAGGCATCCATCCCATCTGTAGCTAAAGTCACTTGGTAACCATCCAATTTAAGTTGATCAACAATCACGAATCCCAAATTAAAATCATCTTCGGCTAATAATATATTTACTTCCATTTTATATGTGTTACTACTTTTTTAGTTGGGAAAACAAAATTACTTACGTTTTCATATGGTTTTATAAACCAAAATAAAAGTAATCAATTTTCAGCGAAACTATCTACTTAAAAAAAGTGATTCAAGAATTAAACCGACATAATTAATTGATAATGAAAGAAACTTAGTAATTTTGAATCATCATGGCAAAAATACTAATCGTAGACGACGACGAAGACATCCGAGAATTACTTATGTATAACCTAAGACGGGAAGGACATGATGTTTCATGCGCTGAAAACGGCTTAGTAGCCTTAAGTATGATTGAGTCAATTACCCCTGATTTAATTGTGTTGGATGTAATGATGCCACAAATGGACGGCATAGAGTTTTGTGAACATTTAAAAGCAGACCCAAGCAAACAAAATATCATCATTTGTTTTTTAACCGCGCGCAATGAAGATTATAGTCAAATTGCTGGTTTAGAATCGGGTGGTGATGATTACGTTTCCAAACCAATTAAACCAAAAGTATTAATCAGCCGGATAAATGCCCTTCTACGAAGAAACAAAATTAATGACGCTAAACCTGAAACTAAAGCCTTTGTAATCGACCGCGAACGATACCTCGTTTTGAAAGATGGCAAAGAAATAAAACTTCCAAGGAAAGAATTTGAATTACTTTCTTTTTTAGCTTCACGCCCCAATTCGGTGTTTAAGCGCGGGGTGATTTTAGATACTGTTTGGGGTTCAGACGTTATTGTTGGAGATCGAACGATAGATGTTCATATTAGAAAATTGCGTGAAAAAATTGGCGATGAATACATAAGCACCGTTAAAGGCGTAGGCTATAAATTCAACTTATAAGATCAAAAACATGAAAAAAATTATTTTGTTTTTTTTTCTAGGTATTCTTTCGGTATCGTATTCTCAAGATGCCGCGGTAATTACTTCAGCAAATCAGTCAAGTGTAACCGACAATATTTTGATTGAGCTGAAAGATTGGGATCCTATTCGAGGCCTTTGGTTATCCGAAAGTATAATGGCCATGTCAACTAATCAAGTTATTCCTGACAGAACCTTTGCTGAAGAATTGACACCCTATGAAATGTTGAGTTTGTTACCTAAAGAAAAAAGGGAAGATTTGAAGAATTATATTGAGACCAATAGCACTGGCACTCAAGAAATGAATAATTCCTTTGCTACTTTACTCTTAAGTCTTATTAATAATACTTTTTGCCGAACAATTCAAGGCCGTAGCTATGGAGATCCTCATTTAAAATCCTTTGACAATGCAACGTATTCTTTTCAAACAGTTGGTGAATTTGAATTGTCAAAGTCTTCCGATAAGAACTTTGAGATTCAAGCGAGACAAAAAGCACAAGGTGATAATTTTTCCTTGAACTCGGCCGTAGCCATGAATGTTTACGGTGACCGAGTAGGATTTTATGCTGAAGATGCACCCTCTAGGAATATCACCCCATTATTTTTAGATGGCGCACCGATTCAATTGCATGGCAGGACTTATTTTTTACCTCATGGAGGAACAATTAGGTTAAGTGGAAGCAATTATATCATAACATGGCCTTCAGGAGAAATACTAATTCTAAATAATAGATCTAGTGGTGGGTCAAATTTCATAAATGTAACTGTTACTATTTTTGAATGTGGTACGCAATCATACAGTGGCTTACTCGGGAATGCGAATAATAATATGAACGATGATTTTAATGGTAGAAACAACAATCAATCGCCACCTGTTTACCAAGCCTTTTCAACATTTGGTAATCCTTTAATGCAACAGGCATCAATTTTAGCCGAAAAAGAGTACTTAAGCTACCTATCACAAAGTTTTGCAGATGATTGGAGAGTATCTGACATGACAACATTATTTGATTATTCATCGGGATCAACTACCTCATCTTTTACAGACCGAAGTTTTCCAAAAGTTCATCTAACGGTAGCTGACCTAAATGCTAATCAGCAATCAAATGCCAGACAAAGATGCGCAGCTATGGGGGTAAGTCCTGATGAAATGGGAGGATGTATCTTTGATCAAGGGTATTTAAATATTGGTCCGAACCCAGTGCCAACGCCATCTCCCGCAACGGAAGGTGTTGTTCTTAATAAATTGGAAAGGCCTTTATTAAATACTAATACGCATCAAATTTCGGATCCTAAAAATCCGAGCGGAGAAGCACTACCAAAAACACCAACTGATAATCCCATCAAAGAAAAACCAGGAACATCTGATATTAAAACAAATGGTAATAATAATAACACAATTGTAAAACCAAGCCAACCAATCGAAATCAAGGCGCCAACTATCATTAATAAACCAGTTCCAATTAATACAAATAAGCCAAACAATACGTCACCAGTTACACCGATCAAAAATGGAAAACCAGGCAAAGGATAAATTCTCTTTTTTCTTATTAGTTGTTCTTCTCATCTTTTTCGAAGGCAACCTAATAGCACAAAAAAGCAACAAAATAATTGTTGGAATAGTAATCGATCAAATGTGCTATGATTACCTATATCGTTACCAAGCGCATTTTAAAAAAACTGGTTTTAATACCTTCATGAAAAAAGGGGTTAATTGTCGCAATGTAAATTACAATTATGTTCCTACATTCACAGGACCAGGACACGCTTCCATTTATACTGGAACAAGCCCAAACAATCATGGTATTATTGGCAACGCTTGGTTTGATCGTCCATCAGGGAAGGTTATCAATTGTGTGGAAGACTTAAGCGTTAATGGCATAGGAACTAGCTCTGCGGGAAGCCAAGCCTCCCCAAAAAACCTTCTTACCTATACCATTACCGACCAACTCAAACTTAGTTATCCAAGTGCCAAAGTAATTTCAATCTCAATAAAAAATCGTAGTGCCATTCTTCCGGGTGGCCATTTAAGCGATGGAAGCTATTGGTTTGATAGTGAGAATGGAACATTTACCACAAGTACCTATTTCAAAAATAAATTGCCGGATTGGTTAGTTGAATTTAATGCCACAAAAAATGCCAAAACTTACCTAAAAGACTGGGATCTCTTATATCCTTTAGCAAACTATACCGCAGGAAATAATGATGATAACGACTATGAAGGACTTATTAACGAAAAGACTAGCCCAACATTTCCATATAACTTTTCCACTTTGCCATCAAGTGATTTTTCCAATTTCACCATTTCACCATTTGCCAATTGCTTACTAACAGATTTAGCGCTTACAGCTATAGAAAATGAAAAGTTAGGCGATGATTCACAGACAGATATGCTTTGCATTAGCTATTCAACACCTGATATTGCAGGACATGTTTTTGGACCTTATTCGCTTGAAATGGAAGACATGTATGCGCGACTAGACCTTGAAATAGGGAAACTTATTCAAGAATTAAACAAAAGATTTGGTAAAGACAACTACACTGTTTTTTTAACAGCAGATCATGCAGTGGTTCCAATACCACAAATGCTTGTCGATCTAAATCTCCCAGGTGGCTATGTGAATATGGACACAAAGAAGCAAGCACTGAAAAAATCATTAAAAACCAAGTTTGGACAGTCATTTACACTGAAGGAAATCAATCAAAATATATACCTAAATCGGAAAGAAATTGACTCTTTAAAATTAGATTTCGATGCGATTTGTGAATTCATTACACAAGAAATAAGAGAGTGGCCAGAAGTTAAAGCAGTATACACAGCTCAAGCGTTTTTAGATAATCAAGGAGACCAAGATAAATGGAAAGAAATGGTTCGTTTAGGCTTTGATTCCAAAAGAAGTGGTGACATTTTATTTATTTTACAGCCCGGATTTTTACCGATCCATGAAGAATCAGAACGGAAAGGAACCTCACATGGCTCCGCTTTCAACTACGATACTCATGTTCCACTCATGTGGTATGGAGGAGGATTACGTCCAAAAGAGGTCTTTCGACCATTAGAAATTATTGATATTTCCGCTACCTTAACGCACATGCTTTTTTTACAACGTTCAGGTGCGATGACGGGTGAACCGATTATTGAAGTCTTAGACAATAACTAAATTATCCGATTTCTTTCTGAAGATACCTTTGTACATTATTAAAAATGCGCTCTTGAATATTTTCCGTATCCGATTTAACAAAATCTAATCCCGTTATTCTTTCGTACAACTCAATGTAGCGATCAGATATAAGCTGTACAAAGTCATCTGGCATAGCGGGTATCTCCTGTCCTTCAAGACCTTGAAAGCCATTTTCAATTAGCCATTGTCGGACAAATTCTTTTGACAATTGCTTTTGTTCTTGCTTCAAGGCCTGTCGCTCTTCATAACCTTCCGCATAAAAATAACGCGATGAATCGGGGGTATGAATTTCATCAATTAAAACGACCTCCCCGTTCAGTAAGCCGAACTCATATTTTGTATCGACCAATATTAAGCCTTGCTTAAATGCCATTTCAGTTCCACGTTGAAATAGTTGCCTCGTATACCATTCCATTTTTTCATATACATCTTTACTAACATGACCGTGCAACAAAATATCTTCTCGAGAAATATCTTCATCGTGTCCCTCCTCTGCTTTTACAGCTGGAGTAATAATTGGCGAAGGCAATCGGTCATTTTCAATCAATCCTTCAGGTAAATTCACCCCACACAATTGTCTTTTACCTGCTTTATATTCCCTAGCAGCATGCCCCGCTAAATATCCTCGGATAACCATTTCAACACGAATTGGTTCGCAGCAATGTCCAATTGAAACAGATGGATCAGGCGTAGCAATTAACCAATTGGGAACAATGTCCTTTGTCGCATCTAAAAAATAAGTGGCTACTTGATTAAGCACTTGGCCTTTAAAAGGAATTCCTTTAGGCAAGATATGGTCAAATGCAGAAATTCGATCAGATGCCACCATCACCAATCGATTCTCTGATAGCGTATAAACATCTCGAACTTTGCCATGATATACACCAAGTTGTCCATCAAAATGAAAAGTAATTGTGGAATTTGTCATTTTTTTTTATTTATTCTAAAGTGGAATTCGCCTCCGATTTTTCGTAAGCTTCAATTATTTTACAAACTAATTTATGTCGTATTATATCGCTTTTTCCGAGCCTAATTATTCCTATTTCTTCGATATCTTCCAAAATCTCCAAAGCATAATTAAGTCCTGATTTTTGTCGATGAGGCAAATCCACTTGAGACATGTCACCAGTAATGACAAATTTAGCCGTCATTCCCATACGAGTTAAAAACATTTTCATTTGTAAACTTGTCGTATTTTGAGCCTCATCAAGAATCACAAATGCTTTGTCAAGCGTTCTTCCTCGCATAAATGCTAAAGGTGCAATTTCAATTATACCCGTTTCAAGCATGTTAGCTAATTTTTCTGCGGGTATCATGTCTCGTAATGCATCGTACAAAGGCATTAAGTAGGGATCTAATTTTTCCTTCAAATCACCCGGAAGGAAGCCCAAATTTTCACCTGCTTCCACTGCCGGCCTTGTTAAAACGATTCGTTTTACTTCCTTTGCTTTTAGTGCTCGAACTGCCAAGGCGACAGCCGTGTATGTCTTTCCTGTACCAGCTGGACCGACTGCAAAAACCATATCGTTTTTGTTAACAGCTTCCACCAACTTTTTTTGATTAACCGTCCTTGCTCTTATTTTATTCCCACCATTTCCATGCACGATAATTTCATCTTCATGATCACTTGAAAGTAAAATAGATCCATTTGCAAGCATTAAATTATCAATGTTGTTTTTGGACAACGAATTGTATTTGTTGTAATGCGCTAAGATCAACTCAAATTTTCGCTCAAATTCATCCATCGTTTCAACATCCCCTTTTATGGTGAGTAAGTTACCTCTGGACAAAATAGACAATTTCGGAAAAAAGCTTTTTATATGCTTTAAATAATCATTGTTGACTCCAAATAAATCAGCTGGATTTATTTCCTCAATAACAATTTCTCTACTTTCTGACTTCAATTAAATTACATTAGGGTTATAACTATAAGTAAGAAATACCTTACTTTTGGTAAAATTAGAAATTAAAGCAACACTTCACCAAAAATCATCATGCAAATCGTCACCCTTACCACTGATGCCGGCCTTAAAGATTATTATGTTGCTTCGTTAAAGGCTACCTTATACAGCCAGCTTCCAGCCGCAGTATTGATTGACATTTCCCATGAAATACGCCCTTTCGATAGCGCAGAAGCCGCTTTTCAATTAAGAAGTTGTTATAAAGATTTTCCAAAAGGCACGATTCATATTATCGGGGTTGATAGCGAGCCTAATCTAGTGAACACAAACAAAGAAGTCTCTGATAATGATTTTAATCCGAGCTATCCTTCGATTTTATTTTATGACCAGCAGTATTTTATAGCAACGGACAACGGTTTTTTTGGAGCTTTTTTGGGAGAGAATAAAGCAAGTGCTTTCTATCGGTATAAAGAAATTGATTCCCATCCGGAAATGCTGAAATTTCCTACAAAAAATTGTTTGATCCCACTTGCAGTAAAAATAATTCAGGGAGAAAACCTAGCCTCATTTTGCGAAATCGCAGAAGACTACAAAATGGCCTTATTACTGAACCCAATCCTGGAAGCAATTTCAATTCAAGGCCATGTTATCCACATCGACTCATACGGGAACTTAATTTCAAATATTTCTAAAAGTGATTTTGATCGATTTGGAGAAAATGTGCCATTTACCATCTATTACCACAATAAATCGTACCATTTGGATAAAATTTCACCCACCTATAACAGCGTTATTTTGGGCGACAAAGTAGCAATTTTTAACAATGCGGGCCTATTAGAAATTGCTATTAATCAAGGCGCCAATCGAACGTATGGTGGAGCAGATAAATTATTTGGTGTTCGGAAAGGTGATATAATTCGAGTAATTTTTGAGCCTGCTGGATCACATAAATCCATCAACACCTTGCAGTTTTGATCACTCGAATCGTCAAATTACAATTCCATTCCGGGAAAATAGCAGATTTTCTTCTGATTTTTAATGAAACTAAATTGATGGTCTCTAATTTTGAGGGTTGTTTGGGGATGCAACTTTTACAAGATGTAAATAATCCTAGTGTATTTTTCACTTACAGCCAATGGGAAAGCGAGGATGCATTATTAAATTACCGGCAATCAGACTTATTTAAAACACTTTGGAAATCCATAAAGACCTACTTTGAGATGCCCGCAGAAGCCTACAGTACAGCAGTTTATTTTGATGGTTTTGTAGAAAAAGAGAAATAAAAATACTTATTATTTGATAATTTAAAATAATTATAGTAATTTTACATAAATAATTAATTTAGAATTAGAATGAGTAAAGGAACAGTAAAATTCTTCAATGAGACTAAAGGTTTTGGTTTCATCGTTGACGATGACACGAGCAAAGAGTATTTTGTTCATGTAACAGGATTAATTGACAAGGTTAAAGAAAATGACCAAGTTGAATTCGAACTTGAAGAAGGTCGAAGAGGTTTGAATGCAATTAATGTGAAAAAAGCATAATCATATTCATCACCTTTAAAAAATTAAGTCCCTTTTGGGACTTTTTTTATTTACAGCCATTTACAAAACACTTTTTACTCAAAATAAATGTCCTTTATTAGAATGAAAATTCTAATTTTGAGGAGCTAACTATTTTTATGTTCTCATTATATTTAAAAGAAGTCAGAAGTTTTTTAAGCTCAATAATCGGATATGTATTCATATTGATTTATTTGATAGCCTCTGGATTGTTTCATTGGATACTATCCTATAATACCAACTTATTAGAAGGAGTTGAGGCTGATCTTATTCCCTTTTTTAATTTATCACCTATTATACTTTTAATCTTGATACCAGCGATTACCATGCGCTCGATTGCAGAAGAACGGAGGACAGGAACTATTGAGTTATTATTTACAAAGCCTATTTCAGATTTGAGTATCATTTTAGCAAAATATTTTGCTGGAATCACACTAATGATGATTGCCATTATCCCAACTATTATTTATTACTTTTCCATGTATTATCTTGGAAATCCAGTTGGAATCATTGATTTAGGTGCCACTTTGACCTCCTATTTAGGATTGATTTTATTGGGGTCTGTTTTTGTTTCTATAGGTATTTTTGCTTCTTCCCTAACAAGCAGTCAAATAGTATCATTCATTCTAGCGATGTTCCTTTGTTGGTTTATTTATGATGGATTAGAATTATTAGGGGCTTTTGCACAAGTAGGTGACTTAGACTCTGTCATTCGTTATCTTGGTATATCGTATCATTATAATGCTATTAAAAAAGGAGTAATAGACACCAGTGATCTTATTTATTTCCTTTCAGTTATTTTCTTGTTTTTGTATGCAACCTTAACAAGCGTTAAATCTTTAAAGCGTTAATAAATGGGCAAAAAAGAATTTTCTTCTAAAGGTTTATTTAATTGGGGATTTCTGATTATTGCAACAGCGGCAATAGTTCTTATTAACGTAATCGCTTCTTTTTTATATGTCCAATTTGACATGACGGATGATCAGCGTTATACCCTTTCAAAAGGCACAAAAACATTCCTTTCAGATACAACTAAGATTAAGAATCGAATTTCAATAAAAATATACTTAGAAGGTAATCTTCCTGCAGAAATAAAATTATTTAGGAATGCCATTGAGGATAAATTAAAGGCTTTTAAATCAATTAGTAAAGACCGTATAGAGTACCTCTTCATTAATCCAAATAATGGATCGGATGCAGATCAAAAAGCTTTATTCCAGTCCTTGTACAAACAAGGAGGAGGCATACAACCCCTAGATCTTTCTTACCTTAAAAATGCGGAACAAACCCAAATAATGCTTTGGCCGGGCGCAGAAATATCCTATTCAGTAAATGGAATAATCAAAGAAAGTAAGATACAGTTCCTCCCAGGCACCAAGCCTGGAAATCCGATGAGCTTAGAGGAAGTTACAGAACAACTTGAAAATGCCATTAATAATCTTGAGTACAATTTACTTTCAGCAATTAGAAATATTACCCAAATTGAAAAGCCAAGAATCGCATTTCTTCAAGGCCATGGCGAACTGAATTACAATCAAACAATACGTGCAAGATCGCTAATTGCGCCATATTATTCTTTAACAGAAATAAAACTCAATGATTCACTGGCTTCTTTAGACGATGTTGATGGATTAATTATCGCTGATCCTAAATTACCATTTACGAATAAGGATTTATATATTATTGATCAATTTGTTATGCGGGGAGGCAAACTAATGTGTTTTATGAACACATTGAATTTAGAGGAGGACACCTTAATGACAAGGGGTTTAACGCATACTATAAGGAAGAATCTAAAGCTAGAAAATATGCTTTTTGATTATGGACTTAAAATCAATGAAAACTATGTCATTGATGTAGCATGCGCACCCAAGATTGTTCCTTATGCAGAACAAACGATGATCCCTTGGTTTTATCATGTCCTAGCAACGCCAAGTCCACATCCAATTACAAGAAATATTGACCCAATTTCACTAAACTACGTTAACGAAATTCAATTCGTACCTTCAAAGACAACTAAAATAACATCACTTCTAACTTCATCCCCAAATTCAAACAAAACAGGACTCGCACCTATGGTAAGTTTAGAAATGCCCCTTTCCTACGGTAAGAATCCTAAACTTATAGAAAATCCACTTCAAGATATTAATAAGCTCTGTTTAGCAGGAATGGCAGAAGGAAAGTTTGCGTCACATTTTCAAAACAGGATTTCACAGGAATTTAGTGAAAATAAAAATTCAAAATATTTAAAAAAGAGCACCGTAGAGGGTAAAGTGCTTTTAGTAGGAAATGGGACATTTATTGCAAATAGTTATGACTCCATTTTGAATGAAAAAACTGGGCAATTCATGTACAGACCTAAGGCTTTTAATGAATTAAAATTTAATCAGCTACTTGCTAACAAAGAAATAGCCATGTACTATGGGAACCAAGACTTTTTTGAAAATCTAGTGGATTATGTCATGGGGGAAAATTCTATATTAGACATTAGAAGTCGACAGGTTGATATAAAAAATATTGATAAAGAGAAACTAAAATCAATGGCTGGTACGCTTAAAATCATCAATTTCACGCTACCGATTCTATTAATTCTAATTTTCGCCCTGATTTGGAATTTTAATAGAAGAAATAAATATGCATCACAACAAAACTTACCCAAATGAAACGAAAAATAATAGCCTTACTCGTTGGTGTGTTGATTTTGTCTTTTTTAGCTTGGTTGAGTTTAAAATTGATGAATAGAAAAGGAAAATCCGATACAAAATTAATCGAGTTTTCCATAAGTGATACGACTAATATTTCACAAATTATTATCACAGATCCCCAATCCAATAAAATAACCTTAGTGAATAAAAAAGGTTTATGGTCAGAATTAAATGGCGATTGTATCAGTCAACAAAATGTGAGTTTTATACTGGATGCAGCGAAAAATATTGAATTTAAAGGATACTTGCCCGAAAACTCAACAAGGAAATTTACCGAGTTAATGGCGAGCCAACATACTAAAGTAGAATTTTTTGTTGGCGGAGAATGGGAAAAAACATGGTACATAGGCCCATCATCTCAGGATCATTATGGACAAGTAATGTTGCTAGAAACAAAAGATGAAGGAAAAAGTACGCGCCCAGTTATGATGCGCATAAAAGGACTAAAAGGAATTATTGAGCCTCGTTTTTTTGCCGACAAAAGGAAGTGGATGTGTACCAATATTTTTGCATTAGGTGTTGATGAAATTAAAAGCGTAAACGTCCAATTTATTGACGAGCCAAGCAGAAGTTTTAGCGTAAGTAAAAGCCAGCAAAATTTCATAGTTAAACAAGGATTGAATTCATTGAGTAATGTGGATACCGCAAATATTTATCGTTATTTACAAGCCTACAAAAAGATTCATTTTGCATTACCTAATTACGAGATGTCACCCACCCAATGCGACAGCATCAAAAAATCCTTGCCTTTCTGTAAATTACAAGTAACTCAAACAAATGGGAAATCAACCCTACTGAAATTGTATCGGATTAAAGCAAAAGAAGAAGAACGTAATGAATTTGGGGAATTGGTCAACATGGACATGAATAATTTTTGGTGCATATTGCCAAATGGACAATTGGTTAAATGCCAATATTTTGTATTTAACCCCTTATTATTAGGGCATGTATATTTTCCAGCGATGGTATTGGAAAAAAAGCCAATAACAAAATAAAATTAACTACCCGAAATATCAAGTGAATTGCTATTTTTGTAATCAAAACTTTTTTTCATGAACTTTATTACCTCTAGCAGTCATTTACTTAAGCACTTACAAAGTATATCTGGTGTGCTAAGCACAAATAGCACATTGCCGATACTGGATAATTTTCTTTTTTCAATTGTCGGTAATGAATTAACGGTATGTGCTTCTGATCTTGAAACAACCATGATGACTAAGTTACAAGTGCAATCTGAAAATGATGGAAAAATTGCTTTGCCTGCAAAATTAATTTTGGAGGTGCTTAAAAGTATGCCTGACCAACCTTGTACTATTAAAGTAAATCCAGCCAATTTCTCCATCGAAATAGTTTACGATAATGGTAAATCAAAAATGCCTGGTTTTAATGGCGAAGAATTTCCTAAGCTGCCAAAAACTAACTATAATAGCTCTATTGAACTTACAGGCGAACTCCTTTCTAGAGCAATAAACAAAACTATTTTTGCGACAGGAGTAGAAGATATGCGACCAACTATGACTGGTGTATATTGCCAATTTTCACCGGAAGATATTACTTTCGTTGCAACAGATGCGCATAAATTGGTGAGATATAGAAGAAGTGATATCACCACCACAAGTTCGGCAGCGTTTATTCTACCCAAAAAACCATTGAATTTATTAAAAGCGAACCTCAAAGGAGAAGAAAGTGTAACGCTAGAATACAATGAATCAAATGCCCTTTTTACTTTTGGAGATATTATTTTGGTTTGCCGATTAATTGAAGGGAAATACCCAAATTACGAGGCCGTTATTCCAAAAGAAAATCCGAATGTCCTTACGATAGATCGTCTTCAATTCTTAAGCTCATTAAAGCGAGTAGCTATCTTCTCTAACAAAACTACGCATCAAGTAAAATTAAAATTAGCTGGATCTGAATTGTCCCTGTTTGCAGAAGACATCGATTTTTCAAATGAAGCTAGCGAACGCTTAACGTGTAATTATGATGGGGACGACTTAGAAATTGGTTTTAACTCACGGTTTTTAGTTGAAATGCTTGCAAGTATTGATACCGAAGTAGTGAAATTAGCGATGAGCGAACCAAGCAGAGCGGGTTTGCTAATGCCAGTAAATGGTGAAAATGATAAAGAAGATATATTAATGTTAGTCATGCCAGTCATGATTAATAGATAGTTCGGACAAAGAATATGAAGTCCGAGGATAAAATTAACATCCGAAATTTATCCTTAGAGGAAATTACCGCCCAACTCCTGGATGTCAAATTCCCTGCCTTTAGGGCGAAACAATTATTTGAATGGCTCTGGAAGAAAAACATGACTTCCTTTAGTCATATGGGGAATCTTGGAAAAGAATTAATTCTCTTTTTAGAAAACACCTATTATATTGACGCATTGTTGGTAAGCGATCAGCAAGTTAGCAAAGACAAGACCATCAAATGTGCGTTTTCAATAGATGAAAACAAAATAGTTGAAGGCGTATTAATTCCTACTCCCAAAAGAACTACAGCCTGCATCTCCTCACAAATTGGTTGTAGTCTTTCGTGTAAGTTTTGTGCCACAGGCCGCTTAAAATTAATGCGAAATTTATCAGCTGGCGAAATGGTGGATCAAGTCGTCCATTTAAGAAATCAAGCTTCCCAACTTTACGGAAAATCCTTAAGTAATATCGTTTACATGGGTATGGGTGAACCCCTACTTAACTACAACAACGTCTTGCGATCAGTGGAATTACTATGCTCGGAAGCAGGGTTAGGCATTTCACCTAGAAGAATTACGGTTTCCACTGCCGGAATTGCAAAAATGATTCGAAAATTAGGCGATGACAAAGTAAAATTCAATTTAGCGCTTTCATTACATGCTGCCAATGATGAAAAACGCAGTCAAATAATGGAAATTAACGACTCAAACAATTTAGCTGCATTGTCAGAATCATTGATCTATTTTCATGAGGCCACCAATACAAGAGTTACTTTTGAATATATAATTTTCAAAGACTTCAATGATACCATTGATGATGCAAGAGAGTTAGCAATTTTTGCCAAAGCCATTCCATGTAAAATAAACATTATAGAATACAACCCGATAGACGGCGGGATCTTTCAACAAGCAGATCCAGAAAAAGTAACCGCTTTTGCAGAATACCTTGAAGCTAAAAATATCATAGTAAACATCCGAAGAAGCAGAGGCAAAGACATTGATGCTGCCTGCGGACAATTGGCGAATAAAAATAAGGCAATCGCTGAAGAGGCGCGTGAATTAAAGTAAGAATAAAGGTGCTAATTCGTTTTCTAGCTTAAATTGAATTAATCAATTCATTTAAATCCGATGCTTTTCGAACATCACCGATATGTTGAAAGGATATCATTAAATCCTCAATCATTCTTTTTATTAAACTTGAATTAGAACACGGCTCAAAATGCGATCTATTGGGATTTAGATTACGTGAAGATAAAAAATCATCTATTTCTCGAGCATCTAAAATATCGCCTAATGCTTTCGGATTAATGTAAAACAATACCCCAAAATCGTTTTGTTGATTTATTATGAAATTTGATTGGTTATAATCCATAAATGCCAACACAAAACTATTTGGTAAATTCACCCCATACACAGGCAAGTCAAGAGATTGAGCTATAATACTATAAATCAATCCTATTGTTAAAGGAGCGCCTTGTTTTGATTCCAACACTTTAGAAATGTCAATTTCATCAGGACTATAACTTTCCTTATTTAGGCATTTGAATTGAAAAACACCGAAAAATATTCTGTTAAAAATCTTTATCTGCTCAAAACTTGTTTGGTAATCATTAAACTCTAACCAAATGGCCCGACGAAGCGATTGGATGGCATCATAAACAAGTGAATCTTCTAAATAAGTATCATGATGTTTTGAGACAATTATTGAACCCAATAATAAATCTTTTTCTTCTGAATTGATCCATTGAATTAATTCATCTTTCAAAACATTTCGTTGGATTTCATTAATTAATGAAACTACACGCTCATTAAATTCATCGCCAAAACTATTTTTTTGCGCTGCATTCTCCAGAGAAGATAGGGCATTGTCACCTATTTTAACTAGTTCATTTTTAACCTGCTCAAAAACCTGATTATTAGGATCTTCGATTAATCGAATTAAGGCTTCAATCTTTGTCATTCGTATATTCACCTTGCAAATTTATTCGGTATTGCATTTGATTTTCAACACAAAATCAATCTTTATCAATGTTCAAATGTTAATTCCGCTGTAACTTTTACTAAAATCAGCCGTTAAGACATATCAGATTCAAATAAACTTTGCTACAGGTTGTTTGAAAGAAGAGGCTTTCGGGCCTCTTTTTTTTTATCTTTGAAAAAAAATACCATGAAAACAAGCTTCTTATTTCTTAGTTTATTGATTTTTTCTTGCAAAACTCCTTGCCATGTGAAACGGAGCAATTCAATTGAGAATAGAACAATTGGTATAGTGCATGTTGCTGAGAATAATTGTCCTTATTACATAGAAGTGGTCGAAGGTGTCAAAGACGATCTACATAAAAAACTATATCCTATTGATTTTAAAGACAATTACAAGAAAAAAGGATTGAAACTTTCCTTTGTTTATACATACAGTAAAGCAATGAGTCCTGAGAATTGTTCAATAGATGGTGTGGTAGTACTTGATAGCGTTCAAGTTATCCAATAGGCAGCTAATTTCCAATAAAATCCCGCACTAAATAACTCAAAGCTTTACCTACCTTTTTTTTATCCTCATCGCTGATTGGAGCGGCTTCAGTTAAATGTAAATAAGCAATATTCAAGTTAGAATTCGCCAATTTTCTAACAGCACTTCTAAGTTCATCAAGTCGCCAACCCGAAGGGGAAATAGCCGAACTTGGCATATCGGCAATACAATCCATGTCTATTTCAAGTCCAATTGAAGTATGCTTTACTTGATCCAAGATCAATTTCTCAATATCATCAGAAAGTTGACGGTGGCCATCCAAATAATCCTCATAAAAAGTATATCCAGCCTGGTTATCGTTTAAATAGTTTAAGCTACTTGCATTTAAATAAAACTGATGCAAACCAAAAACATGGTATTTCTTGATCAATCCTTCCTGTATTGCGTAAGAAAACGAATTTCCGCTATGTCTGCCCTCCAACGCTCGGCAGTCAGCATGTGCATCGATGTTTAAAACATCTATTTTATCATTAAATAAATTTGCCCATCTAATTAATGGAAGCGCATTATTATGACCTCCACCAATAAGTATTGGGATTTGTTCCCGATGCAGCGATTTTGTTAAAACATTCAATATAAACTCGTCTAATTCAACAACAAAATCCGTTAAATGCCCTTCGTTTATTGTTGAACCTATCCAATTAATGTATCCAATACAGGAACAATTATGTTGAAAATCTTGTGTATTTAAGAATGATGAGAAAAATGCGAGAAATGCATTTTCCGCCCCCTGCAATCCACCATTTGCCATTGGACCAATCGATTCAGAAATACCTAAAATAATATATCTTGCTTTTAGGGGGTCATTCTGCGCAATCAAAGACTGGCCTACTCTATTTTCACCAGGGCGCAATGAAGTATATATGGAAAAATCCTTTTCTGTAAATGTTACTAATTCAAAATTACTGTTCTTGGATAGCATAAGATTGAATAATAGAAAGTAACTCTTTAGGTGGAGCGACTGGTTTTTTAGTAATTGAATCTATAAAGACAAGACTTGTCATGGCAGAGGCTACTAATTTTTGATTATCGTTGTAAATAAAATAATCAAAATATATTCGAACACCTTTAATAGCTGTGATTTTAGTTTCAATCAAAAGCATGTCATCATAATAGGCAGGCGAAAAATATTTTATCTGAAATTCAGAAACAGGTAACATAATACCATTATCTTCTAATGATTTATATGAAATCCCCAATGAACGTAAAGATTCAACCCTGCCGATTTCTAGAAAAGACGCGTAATTACCATAATAACAGTAGCCCATTTTATCGGTTTCGGCATACCGCACCCTGACATAATGCTTATTCGTGTAATTTATTTTCATATTAAATCAAAAATACACTTTTAATGTACTTTAATCATTTTTTTATTCCTTATATTTACAATTCCTTAATTATTTCAACCACTTATTAAATTTTTACACACTTGTAAAAAATAGTTTAAAATCAATAGCCTTTTGGTTTTTTTTTAAACTTTTTTATACAAACCTTTGTTCATATTAATTTAATAGTTGGCAACAAATAACAAAAAAATCTAGCTGGTAATAATCGGCACACATTATATATTGAAATAAGTAAAGAATATGATTAATAAAGATCACGAAGGGACCTGGGAAAACTGCCTCAATGTTATAAAGGACAATATTTCAGCACAAGCATTCAAAACATGGTTTACGCCAATTATCCCCGTGAAAATTGAAAATAGCACCTTGACAATTCAAGTTCCTTCCCATTTTTTCTATGAGTGGTTAGAGGAGCATTATATCAATTTATTAAGCCGTGTAATTAAAAAAGAAATTGGATCTGAAGGGACCTTAGAATATTCCATCTTAATGGAAAGTAATCACAAAAACGCTATACCATATACTGTAAAACTTCCTACACAAAATAATAATTCAATTAGAAACTCACCTGTTTCTATCCCTCTTACTAATGGTGAAAAGCAAATAAGAAATCCCTTTATCATTCCTGGTCTCAAGAAGATAAATATTGAATCGAATTTAATGCCTCAATTTACCCTAGAAAATTTTGTAGAGGGAGAGTGCAATCGATTAGCACGTGCATCTGGATATGCGATTGCAAACAAACCTGGAGGAACCGCTTTTAATCCTTTGTTAATTTATGGGGGAGTAGGCTTAGGAAAAACACATTTAGCAAATGCTATAGGCATTGCCATCAAGGAGAAACAGCCAAACAAAACGGTTTTATACGTTCAATCCGAAAAATTTGCACATCAATTTATAGATGCAATCAAAAACCAAACAACCAATGATTTTGTTCATTTCTATCAGATGATAGACGTGTTAATTATTGACGATGTTCAATTCTTTGCCGGTAAAGAAAAAACGCAAGATGTCTTCTTTAGCATATTTAATCACTTACATCAGAACGGGAAACAAATCGTATTAACATCTGATAAAGCACCAGTCGAATTGCAAGGAATGGAGCAACGCTTATTGTCTCGTTTTAAATGGGGCCTTTCTGCAGATTTATCCGTACCGGATTTAGAAACAAGAATTGCCGTATTACACAAAAAAATGCACGGGAGTGGCATTGAACTTCCAAAAGAAGTGGTAGAATACCTAGCGTATTCAATTAACACAAACATTCGTGAAATTGAAGGTGCGCTAAATACTCTACTAGCACAAGCTTCATTAAATAAAAAAGCAATTACACTGGAATTAGCCAAGCAAATGGTTGATAAATTTGTGAAAAACACGGCGCGTGAAGTTTCAATAGAATACATTCAAAAAGTAGTGTGTGACTATTTTGACTTGCCAATAGAAATGCTAAAATCTAAAACACGAAAACGTGAAGTGGTACAGGCTCGTCAAATCTCCATGTATTTTTCTAAAAAAATGACCAAGTCATCCCTTGCAAATATTGGCGCTCATTGTGGCGGAAAAGACCATGCGACGGTGCTACATGCTTGCAGGACGGTTGTTAATCTTTCGGAAACAGATAAGCAGTTTAAAGTTTATTTAGAAGATTTAGAAAAAAAGTTGACTCTTCAATAGAATTGTTCTTTTCTGACCATTTAAACAATCGCAAAATATAGTTAATTCTCTTTTTATTGTTGATAACAATAAAAAAATAAAGATTATATTAAACAATTGGGTTTAATTTTGTATTATGTTCTTAACTATGAATAAAATACTTTTCTTTTTCATTTCACTAACACTACTACTTTCTTCATGTATTGAGTTAATTGATGATTTGACTATTCACAATGATGGGAGTGGAACATTTAAATACACTATTAATTTAAGCGCCAGTAAAATTAAAGTAAATTCAATTCTAGCGTTGGATAGCCTTGACGGAAAGAAGGTGCCTTCTATGGCTGAAATCAAAGCAAAGGCAAACAGCTTTGCCGCAAATTTAAAAACACAATTGGGGATTTCTAATGTCACGATGTCTATTAACGATGCTGATTTAATTATTAAACTTTCGTTTGACTTTAACTCCATTCCCAATTTTCAAAGTGGGCTAAAGGCAGCCATTTTATCAATAAGGGATTCAAAACAATCAGATGATTCAAATCAATCAAACGAATTAAATCAAAATTGGATAAGTTGGGATGGAAAAATACTTAGAAGAAACATTCCACTTATGTCACTTACCATATCAGAACAGTTAAAAGAGACTGATTTGGATTTGTTAAAAACAGGCAGTTATACAACAATCTGTCGTTTCGATCGAGCGATTGAGAAAGCAGAAAAATCAACTACTAAAATTAACCCTAGTAGAACAGCTTCGATGCTGAAGGTAAATACATATGATCTACAAAAGAATTATTCACTCATAGACAATTGTATTTATCTAACTCCCTTAAAAAATAAATAATTTTTACCCTATGAAAAAACTTGTACTTTTTCTGTTTTGCCTTAGCTTTTCGAATATATTCTCACAATCAGAACTGTTAATTCCTCGTGATGCAGTAACCGTTTTTAGCATAAACAATGTTAGTTTATTACAAAAAATATCCATGGACGAACTCGTTCAATATGACTTTATGGAAGAAGTTCATCAGGAACTTTTCGATGGCTCGACATCTGAAAAAACATTAAAAGATGCCGGGATAGATTTTAACCAACGGTTAAATGTATTTTATGGTAAAAGCGATGATGCAGAATTATCAGGTTTTACTTTTGGAATTAGCAACACCAACAATTTATTTGAAGTGTTTGATGACTTTGAAGAACTTCAAAGTAAATACAATAACGTTAAAATATTCGGTTCTTTTTTTAACAACCTAATCATCAAGAATAATAATGCTCTATTAATACGAATTGAGCCATCAAGCGAATTAATTGATGCTCAAACTGATTCCATATGGTACTCGAGAGGAAACTCATATCCTTATGGCTATGAAGGGGATGAATTCGGTGATGAATTCATATTTGACGAAGAGGCTTTTAATGAGGATGATTCATTAAGTGATTCTGAAGAAATTGATTTTCCTGAAGCATTAGAGGACCCATCAGAAAAAAATTATTTTGAACTGAGGGATAGCGTTCAATTAGAATTGCAAAAAGGACTGCTTTCAAAACTCCTTGATGAATTACTTATTGAGAATACAAATTTAGTAACAAGTGATGGGGTATTCAAAGAGCAATTAACTCACCCATGCGAAGGAACATTCTATTTAGACAATTCAAGAAGTTTAGGCCAAGCAAATAGCCTTTGGTATTTCCAAACAATAATGCCTTCCTTGTATAAGGATATAAAAGAGCTTTATACGGGAAATATTATTTTGGGTGATTTATTTTTAAAAGAGCACTCAATAGAGTTTTTAGTGGAGGCAAGATACGGAGAAAAACTAGGGTCTATTTATCAAGAAATGAATGATTCTAAATTCGATAAAAACATAACTCAATATATTCACAAAGGAAACTCCGCCTATTTTACGTACAATGTAAATATGCGCAAAGCCTATGAGAAAGCCTATGAGGTGATTATGCCAATTCTTTCATCTGAAAAAAACTCAAATATAGCCATGAATGTATTGGCCTTGGAATTACTTAATGAACTTGTTAATAAAGATGCGCTTTTTGAAACTTATAGAGGAAGTATGTTTGGAACTTTTAACGGAATTAAAAAAGTTAATACAAAAAAGATAGAATTTTATTACGATGAAGAAACGTTTGAATACGGCGAAAAAGAGACCGAGGCAACTGAGGACATGCCGATCTTTACAATAGGATTTTCCATAGGAAGAGGCGATATTCCGGAAATTATTTTAAAAAATCTCGGAAGATTAACCAGTAAATTTGAAAAACATGATGATTATTGGGTTTTAAATAATGCCATACTTGATGCAGCGCCGCTGTACATGATTAATAAAAATGGCTTGTTTATTTTTACCAACGATGAAGATTTGGCTTTAAATCATTCAAATGGCTATGGCTCCAATTCGTTGCCAAAAAAAATTGTTAAAGAATTAAAAAGAGAAGGTTTTATGAATGGGTACATTGATATTGCAGGAACACTCAATAGATTTCCAAGCGATTTATTAAATGAGCGAAGAAGTGAAATGATCAATTCACTTAAAGGGAAATCAGGAAAAATGTTCTTAGAATCATCGAAAACAACGAACAAATCAACAAATTTTAAATTGACGTATGAATTCCGTGGAGATGAGAATTCAGGAAAACACTTATTGGATTTAGTTAATACACTTTATATTTTCTCAAAGTAATTCCATATGTTAAAAAAGTCGCTAGTCATAGCTACTCTTGCTCTTTCTCTTGGTATCTTTTTATATTTCCAACCTTTTATTTTTGCGAAGGAGGACACGCCAAGAATAATTGACCGATTACCCGATGCTGATTTTATTGGTAGGGTAAATTTACTGGACTTAGTCAAGGAAACAAACGACTTACTCTATTACTATAAAACACCATTTAGAGATTTGACAAGTGCGGATTACATCCTTGGTCAAGGAAAAACTTTTGGACTTAATTTACAAAATCCACTTTATATTTTTGGAGATGAAAACGGAGAATGGGGAGCTTTAATTCAACTAGATGATGCTGAGAAAGCGAAACTTGGCATTGAAAGATTAAAGCAATATTTTGCTGTACAAGATTCTAGCAAAAGTAAAACTATGCTTTATTTCATTCCTAAATTAAAAATCTACCTTCATTTAAGCGCTAACTATTTATTAGTATATTCAGGAAAAAAAGTGGAACGTGTTATTTCGCGCGTACAAAATGCGAAATACAACGGCATTACGAATATTTGGAAAGAATTCCTCGCAATATCCAGATTTAAAAATGAGCACTTAGTAATTTATTCAAAATGGAAAAAGTTAAATGAATATGGAATTGAATACGCCCTTTTAGCACACGATAGTGATTCCACTGATTTTAATGTTAAGTATTATTTTCATAAACAAAAGGCATTTCCATTTTCAAATAAGAAAAATGGTTTAAGTTTTTCAGGACAAGCGGCCTCTAATCATTCAATAGACCTACATCTTGATGCTGAGGAATTTAGGAAGTCTAAAAACAACCCATTAAAAAATTTGTTAATTACAAAAGGGAAAAAACTTAGCTTTCCTAGCGCTTCATTCCTTGATGCTTGGGACGGAGTACTTTCATTCGTTGAAGGCGGTAAACAACAAGTGTCAGAACGAATTATTGTTTCAGAAATGGATGAGGATTTTAATGTTACACAGGTAGAGAAATATAGAACGATTGATGTGCCCGGTTACTCCTTGCTTTTTAACACCAATAATAAAGGGCCGGCATTTATTAATACATTATTGCAAAAAGGAATTATGCGAAGTGAAGGAAACCAATTTCGAATACTTTTTTCTCCCTTATTAAACATGAAAAAAAAGGGTGATTACTATTTCTTTTATTCTGGATTAAAGTGTCCAAAGACGGTGGACAGCGATAAAAATGAGCTTTTATGGCCTATCAATAAAACAAATTATTACTTTAAAATTGATACAATTAATCAACAATCTATTACAGGCACAATCAAAATTCCTGCAACCAATCTTACAAAAAATATATTTCGCGCAAAATCGACCGATTAAACATCAGGATGATTGAATAAAAATTGATCTTGATTCGCTGCAATCCAATCTAATAGGTCATTTATCTCACTTAAGTCATTCGAAGTAACTAACTGGGTTCGATACTCTTTAAAATGACTAATCCCTTTAAAATAATTGGTATAATGCCTTTTCATTTCTGCAATTGCTAGGTTTACACCTTTCCAATCAACACTCATTCTTAAATGATCTTTGGTTGCTTCAACGCGTGCGCCAATTGTGGGTGGTTCCAAATGCGTTCCATGTTGCATAAAATGCTTCACCTCATTAAAAAACCAAGGATTCCCAATACTTGCACGACCTATCATTATCCCATCAACCCCGTATCGATTTTTATATTCCACTACTTTTTCAGCAGAATTTATATCACCATTTCCAAAGATTGGAATATGCATACGAGGATTGTTTTTTACTTCACCTATTAAGGTCCAATCTGCATCCCCCTTATATAATTGAACACGTGTTCGTCCATGAATTGAAATTGCCTCTACACCTACATCTTGCAATTTTTCAGCTGTACTTACCACAAATTTCGTTTTATCATCCCAGCCTAATCGTGTTTTTACTGTAACAGGTAAGTTAGTGGCTCTTACAATTTCGTCTGTCATCCTGATCAACTTCGGTATATCCTGAAGCATCCCCGCCCCTGCTCCTTTGCACGTCACTTTCTTAACTGGGCAACCAAAATTTATGTCAATTATATCCGGATTAGTTTTCTCAATAATTTTCGTTGCTTCGCGCATACTTTCAATGTCATACCCAAAAATCTGAATGCCAACTGGTCGTTCATATTCATAAATATCCATTTTCTGAACGCTTTTTGCAGCATCGCGAATTAGCCCCTCGGAAGAAATAAACTCCGTATACATTAAATCTGCACCGTGTTTTTTGCACAAGGCTCGAAATGGAGGGTCGCTCACATCTTCCATTGGCGCTAAGAGCAAAGGAAAATCACCTAATTCTATGTTTCTAATTTTTACCACTTTTTATGCAAATAAATGAGGTAAGGAGGATTCAATATTTTTTAGATATTTCTTTAATTCTTGTTCATTGTCTTTATGTAAAACAAGAAGCATGTTATTTGATTCAACCACTATGGTATTTTCAAGACCATCTAAGACAACCAATTTATCAGTTGGCACATGAATCAAGCAATTGTTGGAATTAAATAAAAACACATTATCTCCAACAATAGCATTATTGTTTTGGTCCTTCGATAAATGATCACTTAAACTGCCCCATGTTCCAAGATCACTCCAATCAAAATCCGTTAATACGACAGATACATTTTTAGCATGTTCCATGATTGCAAAATCGATAGAAATATCCTCACATTTATTAAACGCATCTTCCACGAAACTCGCTTCGCTTTCAGTACCATACTGAGTAATATCTGCACAAAAAATTTGATGAAGTTCTGATTGAAAAACATGAAAAGCCTCAATAATTGTTGATGCTTTCCAAACAAAGATTCCTGCATTCCAATAATAATTTCCAACGTTTAGAAAAGATGTCGCTTTCGCTAGATCTGGTTTTTCTTGAAATTGTAATACTTTATTTACGCTTCCAGCCATCCTACTATCTGTCATTGAAAACTCGATATAACCATAGCCTGTATCGGGCCGCGAAGGTAAAATTCCTAAAGTAACCAATTGATCGGATGATTCAGCTGTTTGGATAGCCACATCAATTAATTCCTTAAATCGATAAGTATCCAAAATTAAATGATCTGAAGGTGCAATTACCAAAACCGCATCTTTATTTATCGCCATTATTTTTGCAGAAGCATAAGCAATACAGGGCGCCGTATTCTTCCGTTGAGGTTCACAAATAACTTGTTCCGCATTTAATTCCGGTAATTGTTCTAAAACTAATGCCAAGTAATTTCGATTAGTTAAAATAAAAATATTTTCATCAGCAGAAACCTTTTGCATTCTTTCGAAAGTAAGTCGAAGCAGGGACTTTCCTATTCCAAGCACATCAAGAAATTGTTTAGGCATCTGGGGAGTAGATTTCGGCCAAAACCTACTTCCGACTCCACCAGCCATAATCAAGGAATATTTATTCTTCATTTTCTTCTATTACTGTCACGATTGCCAAGGCATGTACAAGGAAAATTCTTCCGGTAGATACTTCTTTACACTCATATCTTGTACGTCGTTTATTTAATTTTACAAATTGCCGCTTGCTCAAGGCAAAGGTAGTGTTTTTGGGGATTTCTTCTAACTTATTACCAGGTGTTTTCGAATTGTTATATGCATGTAGAATTCGACTCAAGTTAATATCCGCACATGAAGATGCTTTTGTTTTTACTAATGAGTGCATTAACGCTTCCTCGATATCCTTAGGAAGATGACCACTCATAACAACGGGTAAAATAAGCTTTCTGTATGCTTCCTTCCATTCTTCACCATGCGGTAAAACGTTGGTGCCATATTTTTGAAAAGTAAAATAATGCGCAAACTCATGAAGGCTAGTAATCAAAAAAGAATATGGATTTAAATCACCATTTACGGTTATTACAGGATTTTCTCGAAGATGATTCAACCTAAAATCACCAAGTTTTGTTTTACGTCCTTTGACCACTTTAAAGGAAATAGCGGTTCCTAACAAAAGATCAGCTAGAATTGGAGAAAATTCTTCCGGTACATACTTGTTAAAAATCGCAATATAATTTTCTCGTTTCTTCATTTGTAATTTCAAGGTAAAATTAGAAAAGTAAAAGACATAAACTGCATTGTCCGTGTAAGCGTAGAAATTATCATTAATTTAGCAAAATGAAATCATTAGCCACGATAGGAAAATATTTTTTAATGCTTCGCATTATATGTACCCGACCCAAAAAGTGGTCAATATTTTGGAGAAGTTTATTCAATGAAATCCAAATAATTGGTATAAATTCAATCCCTATCGTTATCTTGATGTCGGCCTTTATGGGTGGAGTTATTGCTTTACAAACCGCCTCAAATATGGATAGCCCTCTCTTGCCAGCTTATACCGTAGGTTATATAACACAATCAAGTACAATTTTAGAATTTTCTCCTACCATAATTTCGCTAATTCTAGCTGGAAAAATTGGATCCAACATAGCTTCTGAAATTGGCACTATGCGAGTCACCGAACAAATAGACGCTTTGGAAATTATGGGTGTCAATTCTTTGAATCATTTGGTCCTTCCAAAAATAATGGCTGCCATTCTTTTTTTTCCAGCTTTAGTTATCTTCTCGATGTTTATGAGCTTAATCGGTGGATATATTTCATTGATTATTTCTGACTTAACAAGTACTGAAACCTATATAATGGGAATTAGATCTTTTTTTGATGTTGGAAATGTCTACTATGCTTTAACCAAAACGGTTGTGTTTGGCTTTCTAATTGTTTCCGTTTCATCGTTTTATGGATATTACGTAAAAGGTGGCGCTTTAGAAGTAGGACGCTCTTCTACGCAGGCTGTTGTAGCAAGTAGTGTGGCCATTTTAATAGCAAATTTTGTATTGACTCAAATGATATTATTATAATGATAACAATAAATAATATTAATAAATCATTTAAAACTCAACAAGTATTAGTTGATGTATCGGCACAATTCGAGCAAGGGAAAGTAAATTTAATAATTGGCCAATCTGGTTCTGGAAAAAGCGTACTAGCGAAATGTATGGTCGGACTACATGAAGTCGATAGTGGTGAAATTTTATTCGATGGCAATGATTTTACTTCTATGGAAAGACCGGAGAAATCAGCACTAAGACAAGAGATCGGCATGTTATTTCAAGGCGCTGCACTTTTCGATTCGTTAACGGTTGAGGAAAATGTAATGTTTCCATTGTCTATGTTCACAAACATGACGAAAAAAGAAATGAAAATGCGCGCCGACTTTTGTCTTGAAAGAGTCAATCTTAATGGAAAAAATGCACTATTCCCCTCCGAATGTTCAGGCGGCATGCAAAAAAGAATCGGCATAGCGCGGGCTATCTCGATGAATCCAAAATACCTGTTTTGCGATGAGCCGAATTCAGGATTAGATCCTATTACAGCGATTCTAATTGATGGATTAATAAAAGACATTACCTATGATTATGGAATCACAACGATAGTTATAACCCATGATATGAATAGCGTAATTGAAATTGGCGATCACATTCTTTTTATATATAAAGGTAAAAACTGGTGGCAGGGAGATAAAAAATCCATACTAAGCACCGACAATCCTGAAATCAACAACTTCGTTTATGCCTCTGACTTCATGAAAGAAATCAAAGCAAAATTGAGAGAAAAAAAATAAGACCATCATAAAGTTACTTGTGTTTTTTAAAAATAGCGCTATCTTTGCAATCCCGATAGTTCATCTTGAATTATTCGATAGGTTAAAAGTAACCTATGATAAGTTAAAAGTTAATGCGGATGTGGTGAAATTGGTAGACACGCCAGACTTAGGATCTGGTGCCGAGAGGTATGCGGGTTCGAGTCCCTCCATCCGCACTATTTTAGGTCTCTATTTTCGATGGGGGCCTTTTTTATTTATTGTAAACTAAGTTTTAAATGATTGTTGTAAAAGAAAATGTAGATAAATTGAATGCTAATTTAATCGTTAAAATTGCGAAAGAAGATTATGCTAACAAAGTAAGGAACGCATTAGAAAAGTATCGCAAAACAGCTAAAATCCCAGGTTTCAGACCTGGGAATATCCCGATGGGGATGATTCAAAAACAATATGGAAAAACAGTATTAGCAGAGGAATTAAATAAATTAGCCAACGAAGGAATTTACAATTTTATTACAGAAAACAAATTGGAAATATTGGGGAATCCAATTCCAAAAGAAAATGCGGAAGTAAAAGGCGATTTTAATGCACCAGAAGATTTTGAATTCTGTTTTGAAATAGGGTTATCTCCCACCATTGACATGTCAAAAGCAATGGATGAAAAATATAATTACACCACCATTAAAGTAGATGATAAAATCATCAATCAGCAAATTGAAGACTTAAGACGTCGCTATGGGAAGTTAATTACCACAGATATCGCAGCCGAAAAGGATATGATATTAGGTAAATTTCAAGAATTAAACGCTGATGGTACAATAAATACAGAAGGAATTTCAAACGCAACAACGATTTCTCTTGAATTCTTAAAAGATGAAACGGTTAGCCAATTATTAGTCGGTAAAAAAGTGAATGAAACATTCGAATTAGCTCCGTCAAAAGTAGCCAAAGACAGCAAAGACATGGCGAGTTTACTAGGAGTTTCTGAAGAAATTGCGAATGAAATAACAAGTAACTTTAATTTTACGATCACCGAAATTAAAAAAATGGCTATGGCCGACTTGAACTCAGATCTATATGCTAAGTTATTTCAAGAAGGAGAGGTTGATTCTGAAGAATCATTAAAAGCCCGTGTTAAAAAGGATATGGAACAAATGTTTTCCAAAGATTCAGATAAATTATTGACTCGTTCCGTTTTTAATTCCATTATGGAAAAAACAGAGGTCGAATTTCCAACTGATTTTTTGAAAAGATGGATTCGAATGACCAACGATAAGCCCGTAACAGAAGAAGATATCAATTTAGAATTCGATAGTTACTTAAAATCATTAAAGTGGCAATTAATACAAACGAAAATATTTAAAGACAATAACATCAAACTTGATCAAGCAGAAGTAATTGAATACACAAAGGACTTGTTACGAGGCAATTATGCTCAATACGGGATTCCTGCGCCAGAAGATGCTGAGCTTAGTGAAACAGCGATACGTCTACTGCAGAATAAAGAACAAGCCAACGGAATCTACGATCAAATGGCAGAACAGAAACTTACTGACTTCTTTAAATCAATGGTGAGTTTAGTGGCTAAGCCTGTTAGTTACGATGAATTTGTGGAACTAGCCGGAAAATAATTAGTTATAGTGCAGATGGTTATTATTTCCAACCGAGCACATTAATTTTTTTAGATTTTCCACTGGACATATAGTTGAGCTGAACATCTCTTATTAAGCGATCTATTCCGTTGGTTTTTATCGTTCGACTAGGAAAAACAGCCACTATTTCCCTAGCAGGAGATCCAAATTTAGAGGTGAGTTGAACCATTGCTTTTTTTCGCTTTTCTGATATCGGTAAATTTTCAGGTATCAACGTGTATCCGCCCTCATTATCCACCATTTCCATTAATAATTTCAAGTTTCCCCCTTGATAGTTCCATTGCCCAAATAGATGGCTATCCGTTAATTGACAAAATTCTATCATTTGAGTACGCAAACAATTCCCCTTGGAAAGCAACCATGGATTTTGCTGCTGTAGCACGTCCATACTCACCTCCTTTTTCTTTAGGCTCGGACAATAAATGAGAATTTCTTCTGTAAATAAAGGAACTGTTCTGTACTTATTTACCGCATGTGGCCCAGCAAAAATTGCTAAATCAATTTCATTTTTCTCCAGCGCTTCCAATAATGAATTGGTCGTTAATTCTTCGATCGTTAAATTGATCTCCCCCATACTTTTTTTCCAAATTGAAAACATTTTTGGAATCAAATAGGCAGAAACAGTCGGGATCACACCCAGCCTAATCTCCTCTTTATAATCTCCTTTAAAGCGACTTTTTATTACTTTTAAGCGTTCGTTTTCCGTTAATATTTCGCGAATAACTTCCAAAACCTCAATCCCAAAAGCAGTTAAATTAATTGGATTGGCACTCCTATCGAATATAACCGCGCCTAACAACTCTTCTGCCTTCTTTATTTGCATAGATAAAGTGGGTTGAGTAACAAAACAACGTTCACTAGCACGTTGGAAGTGCAACTCTTCACTTAAAACAAGAATATATTGCATTTGTTGAATTGATATCATATAAGTTAAATTTATGTAAATATAAATTTAATTGATAAAACCTAACAAGTTAATATGTTAAATTTGTGGACGATTATTCACTTAAAAAAAACAAACATGGCAACATTAGTAGGTAAAACATTTCCAGACATTACCGTTAAAGCAATCGACGAAATGGGCGATACATTTATGATCAATGTATTAGATCAAGCACTTGAAAACAAGAAAAAAGTACTTCTTTTTTGGTACCCTAAGGATTTTACATTTGTTTGTCCAACAGAAATACATGCTTTTCAAGAAATTGCAGCAGAATTAGAAGAGCGCAATACCATTTTAATTGGTGCCTCTTGCGATACGGCTGAAGTACATTTTGCTTGGTTAAATACAGCAAAAGACAACGGAGGAATTGAGGGGGTTAAATTCCCATTAATTGCAGATTCTACACGTGTTTTAGCTTATGAGCTTGGTATTTTAGACTATGACATGTTCGAAGAAGAAGATGAGTCAGATGGAGACAATGTTCCTTACCGAGCAACCTATTTAATTGATGAGGAAGGTCAAGTTTTTCACGAGTCTGTAAATCATTTTCCAATTGGAAGAAACGTGCATGAATACATCCGTATGATTGATGCTTTTACACACGTTCAAAAGCATGGCGAAGTTTGTCCAGCGAATTGGGAAGAAGGAAAAGAAGCAATGAAAGCATCACGTGATGGAGTTGCTGATTACTTAAAAAACAACTAAGATGTTTCAGGAAATTACAGAAGACAACCTGGGACAATTATTAGCGGAAAACAAAAAGGTAATAGTGCAGTATGGAGCATCCTGGTGTGGTAACTGTAAAATAGTGAAACCTAAATTTAAGCGCTTGGCTGAAAGTAATGAAGTCATTGCGTTTTATTATGTAGATGCAGAGAAATTGCCCAATTCAAGGAAATTTGCTAACGTGAGTAACTTACCCACTTTTGCCGCTTTTCTTAATGGAGAACTTGTCTCAGAGGCGCAGGGAAATAAAATAGAAACCATTCAAGAAGTACTAGATGCGATTACCAATAATTAAACATATAGTTTCATTTATCGAGGAAAACGATGAAGACTACGTAGTAGAAACCATGGAAACATTGGAAAATCTTATAGATGCGCCAGGCTTAAAAGACGAAGAACTCGATGTTATTGGAGAGTTACTTTCTAATTTTTCTGGAGCGGTGGAAGTCCATAAAGAAATAAAAAATGGGACTCCGAAACGTGATGCGCTAAATAATTTCATGAAGCGCGTTTCCGGATCGATTGATTAGATTATATAGTAGAGGGTAGTTGGTCGAATACTAACTACCTTCTTTTATTATTATTTTAAGCCATATCTTGGACTTATTAAAAAAATGAAGATACATCAAGTTTCAATCTTCAATTATTAGCAAGCAATTTTAACTGCTTTTCTTCGCGAAATTCCTAATTAGGAGAGCAAAAAAAAAATTCATTTTTTTTTTGTAAAACCTAAGGTAAATTAATATTCCGTTTACATCCTAGATAAATAAAGAAGCTAATTTTGTATAGAATTACTTGGTATGAAAACTGTTTTATTCCTCTTCGCAATTAGCTTTTTTTCAAATTTATATGCTCAAACGAGTGTTTCACCTGTCGAATGCATTGCTCCATTCTACCATGGTCCTTTCCTACAATCTTTAGCAGCCCCTTGCAGTCGCTTTGCAGGGATAAATTCACCCGACCTAGGAATTGTAGTAGGTGTTTACCCGAACCCTGCCTATCAACTGATCAAAATCCAAAGCTATGACTTGCCCATTGAATCCATAACCGTTTATGGCTCCAACGGTGAAATCATCAAAACGCCTTATTCGATCAATCCTTGGAGCAATGGAATGACCATCACATCCATTGATATCAGCACCTTGAAGGCGGGGAATTATTTTATCCGTATTAATAACGAAAATCAAAAGACTTGTGGATTAAAATCCATCCCATTTACGAAGTATTAAGACAGCTTGGATTTCAACTGTTCAAAAACGATTATCGGATTAAATTTACATGTCCCATTTCCACTACCTCAGCTCCATTCGCCACAAATGAAATTTTCCAAGTATAGGTGCCTTGAGGGCAAGCAAAACTATTAAATCCTCCGTCCCATCCTTCCCCAATGTTTTCTGTATAAAAAGCAACATCGCCCCATCGATTAAATAAGGAAAAGTTATAGGTAGATTGATCTAAGCCTGTACCCGAAAATACGGGTAAAAAAAGCTGGTTGAACTCATCATCGTTGGGCGTAAATGTGTTGGGTACATAAACACTAATTGAAGGAGTAATTTCAATCATCTTTATGGCTGTATCGGCACAATTAAATTGATTCTGAACAATTAACTGAATAAGCCGTTGGCCCGTTCCAAGGTATTCATGAACTGGATCTTGAATGGATGATGTAGCTCCGTCACTAAAATCCCATAACCATTCTACCACATCAACAGAAGAAGCATCGTTAAAGCTAACAAATGCTGTATTTTCCTCGAGCAAAGAATCACTTATCATAAAGTCAGCGTTAGGAAGCGGAAAAGCATTGCCAATCATTCCTATAGCAGAACTACATCCAAACTGATTTGTCACCTGCAAATCCAGCTCAAATGGGGCTATATCTTCCGGCGTATATTCTCCGTTCCAATCGTAATCTATACTCGTATCATTAAATGTCCACATAGCTGATAATGTTCCGCCTTCATTGTTGTAAGAGTTGTTGACAAAAGTATAGGATTCACCCAGGCAATGATTCTTAAATTCCATTTTCGGTATTGGTAATTGATGAACAATTATTACTTCTTGAATGGTATCATCGCAAAATTCCGATGTAACGATTAATTCAACCTCATTTATTCCCTGTTCATAATCGAAATCTGGAATAAAATCTGCGGAGGTCTGATTTCCATAATTCCATTCATACTCTTGCCCAAATTGGCTATCATTATACAAAGTGATGTCTTCACCCACACACAATTCATCGCTATGAAATGCTGCTATGGGTTGTTTCATTATTTCAAACGTTTGCTCATAACCTACTTCAGAACATTCTAAATAATTTGGAAGAAACGATAGCGTATAACTCCCACTTTCTGTGGCGCTTATGCAAGGTGTTGTATTAGATAAAACCGCTCCGTTGTAAGACCATTGACACGAAGCATTAATTCCTTCAGGTGCACAAAGATCAAGGTCATCGCCGGTAAAACAAATTTGCGTTGGTTCAAAAACGTTAACTGGACATTCCACATCAATGATCGTATAAATCCAATCTACATTAAACATACACCAAACGTTACTAAAAACCAAGGTGATATTTGTCCCTGCATAAGGTGTAAGATCTACGGTTACGCTATGCCAATCAGAGTAACTCACATTGGAATTAAAAACCATATCACCTGCAACGGACGGATTATACGTCAAAGCCGGCAAAGGCGTGGTTTGCAAACTCGGAATTCCAACCGGGCCACTATTTTGTGCATAATACGCTTCATAGGAAGGACACGCTAGTTTATTTTGATTTTCGTCGTATATATTAAATTTAAATTTTGCTGCGGGAACAGCGTTGTGCGGAAAATTAAAGATATCAACCTTGAAATGAAAAGTTATGAATGTTTTGCCATCGAGAGGAACAGCGTACGTTCTTGCGGCTTGTGAATTGAGGCAATTATAATCCAAGTCATTACTAAGTTGCAAGGAGTAGCCGCTACCGCCGTAAACATTTGAATACCCACTATACGGACTGTTTCCAGCATTAACTAAACTAACACAACCCGAGGTGGTCCATTGAGAAGTAGTACCGTTATCAAAACTCCAATTCGCTAAAGCACAATTTTCCATTTCTTTATTTGAGGAATTTTCTTTTCCCTTTTTTATGGATTCTTCAATAAGGATTTTGCGATCCAATTCAATCTGACTATTATTTTGATTAGCCCTATTGTAAATACTATCTATTTGGTATTGAGACATTTCAGGCAAGATATGATCTAACAAATGTGTTGCTAAATCATGGTTGTCGGATTCAATTTGAGCAGTTGAATTGATAAAAAAAGACATAGCAATGACTGTACACAAAAGTGTTGTTTTCAGGCTCATAACGTGAAGTTTAAGTGATTATAGCTTTAAAACGTCCGACTTATTTATTGGTTGGTTAAAAAGGAAATACATGACCAACTATTCTGTTTTGTCGAATATACACTGCTAATGAAATAGTATTGGATTATAAATTATTTTTTTTGAAATGAGTATTCCACTATTACAAAAAAAAAATCCCCATCAATATAACGGGGATTTTCGTGGTACCTCCAGGAATCGTCCGCCTAGGCGGACAGGGACTCAAGTTATCATAAACCTGTTTGATTTTTTATAAATTCACGGCCTTTACCCGTTTTAAATTCTTTTTCGCGTAGGATTGCTTCTGAACGTGTGTTAAACTGTTCTGAGTATATTAGAACCCAAGGACCTTTATTTTTGGTAGAAATACCGAGCAATCCTAAATTATGTTCTTTAATTCTTCGATCCAAATCATTGGTATGTCCCGTATACTTTTTTTGAACTTTTGAAGAATATAAAACATAGGTTGTAAACATCTCCAAAAATAAAAAATCCCCATCAATATAATGGGGATTTTTGTGGTACCTCCAGGAATCGAACCAGGGACACAAGGATTTTCAGTCCTTTGCTCTACCAACTGAGCTAAGGTACCAGCCTAATTGTGGGTGCGAATTTACGACTTTTTTATATTTTATCAAGTGAATTTTAGGATATTCTTTCATTTTATCATAAAATCAAGGCTGATTGGACGTATCTTTGTAGAACGATGGATGAAATCATACAGTGTATTGATGCTGGAAATACGGCAATTAAGCTTGCTATTTTTAAACAAAAGGAACTTCAAGAAATTCAACGATTTGTTTCATTTGAAGATCTTTCCAAGCATCTTTCTTCCGATTATCCAATAGTATTAGCCTCTGTTCGAGCAGATGATTTTGCCCAGAAGCTAAGGAAGCAATTCGCTATTTATGAAATAAACAATCAATCTTCACTTCCTTTTACAAATAGTTACCAAGGAAATCTTGGGGCAGATCGCCTCTGTAATGTTTCCGGTATGTACGCCACTTTAAACAAGAAGGATAATTTAGGAGGGGGACTCGCCATTGATATCGGCACCTGTGTGAAATTTGACTATCTAAATTCCGAATTTATTTATTTGGGGGGCTCTATTTCTCCTGGGATAAGAATTCAACTGAAATCATTGCATGATTATACCGCTCTTTTGCCCTTGCTAACTGCACCCTATCCAACGTTTGACCTATATGGGAACTCAACAGAATCATCCATGTTTGCCGGTGTTCTTGGTGGAATTAAAGGGGAAATTTCTTGGCGAATTGAGAACTATCGAAAATTAGACCCTAACATTACTATCTTTATTACAGGTGGCGACGCCCAGCATTTTGATTTAGCGCAAAAAAACGACATCTTTGCAGACGAAAACTTGACATTAAAAGGTATTCACGAAATATATTTATTCAATGCGCTTCATCCTTAATTTATTTTTTTGTTTTTTTTGCTTGACGAATGTAATGGGACAAAACCTTACCTCTCATCCACTATCTAATTTTGGTATTGGAGAGTTAGGGCAAAATTCACACGCCATCTATGATTGTTTGGGCAAGGGGTATGATGCCTACTACGATTCAAGTCAATTAAATTATTTTAATCCTGCGAGCTACAGTAGTTTAAGTACCGGAAATACCCTTTTATCCCTCGGAATTAATGGCAGAATTTCCAACTATACACAAAACAATGCATCAGCTAGTTCAACGGTGGCGATGGTCGACCATTTCGCATTAGGATTCAAAATTAAGTCACGGATGGGCCTTGCATTTGGACTAAAGCCATTTGCGAAAAAAGGATATGAAATAAGTGAACAAATTTTTACAGGCGTAGATTCCCTAAAATATACTTATTCCGGAAAAGGAACCGTAAATAATTTATTTGTTGGTTTTTCCTTCGCGCCGATTCAAACTGAAAAAAGTAGCTTGTCATTCGGTTTTAATGCTGGCTATTTGTTTGGCACGTTGAACAACGACCGAATAAGTTTACTAATTGATAACAATTCCTTGTCTGGCGGACTAAACAGCACTGAAATTGGAATAAAAGCATTTCAGTATACACTTGGGATGAACTACAAACAATTAATCGGTAAAAAATATTCGCTTATTGTTGGGGGAACAGTGGAGCCAGCACAACGTTATAATGCCAACTATACCACCTCTTTTTACACATCAACGAATATATTTACCCCTGCTAGCTACGATACTTTGAGCACCTCTTTTTCTAAAGGGCATATCGTATCTAAATTAAACTATAGTGTCGGACTATCGCAAATTATTTTGTTAGGTATTCAGAAAAGAAAAAACAAAACCCTGCACCCCAGTTTAATGATAACAGCTTCATACAGTGTAAAAAATAGCGTGGCGAATGATTTTGACTCATTAGTGCCTGCTTGGAATTCAAACAAGGGAACTCATTTCGGATTTGGGATTCAATATTCTCCAGAAACAAAAATTTATGAAAATATCGCCTCGCTGAAAGCAGTTGATAAATTAACCTATCGCTTAGGAGGATATTACGACCAACTACCTTATTTCCAAAATGGCGTGCAATATATTGACCGGGGAATTTCACTTGGGTTCGGCATTCCAATTCTTGCACAACAATCACTATCAAGTGTTAATCTTAGTCTTAGCGCTGGTCAACGATCCACCTTCGCAGCAGGAAGTTTAGGAGAAAATTACATAGGAATTAATTTTGGGATTATATTATCTCCGGCTAGTTTTGAACGTTGGTTTAGGAAACGAAAATTGGATTAAAAAAAATAAGAAATTGAAATTTTCAACTTTTTGTATGGCCGTTTTGTTTTTAACACTGTTTTCTTGTGAAAACGACCCAACAACTATTGCAAAAGTTACCTACAATCCCAAGTCACCCGACGAAACCATTTATGACCTGAAAATGGTTTATTCAGATTCAGGATATGCACGTGTTGAATTAATGGCTGCCTATGCCGAAACAATGCAAAAACCTGAAAAGATTACCAAATTGTTAGACAGCTTACGGGTAAACTTTTTCTCTGAAAAAGGAGAAATACTATCAACACTAACCGCCTTGTATGGCGAAATAAATTATGCTAAAGGCCTACTAATGGTAAAAGATTCTGTGCGTTTATACAATTATAAAAAAAAACAGACTTTAGAAACGGAGGTTTTATATTGGAATCAAAAAGACAGTAGTATCTTTACACCAACTCAGGTTATTGTAAAAGAACCCGATGGCGTATTTTACGGCGAAGGATTAAAAACGAAACAAGATTTTAGTCGTTACGAAATATTGAAACCTCGAGGCAAAATAAAAATTAAAAAAGAAGAAGAAATAAATTAATTACTATGGCTATCTACAATAAGATAATGAAATATTTTTGGCTTGGTTTGGGCATTGTACTATGCTTTATTGTAACCTATAATAGCTTTACGCAGGGATTCAATCGCTGGGGGTCTTATTATTGGATGGTTGCCCTTGCATTTACTATGTTTTTTTTAAAACGTTGGATGATGAAGCGATTTGAAAATCATTCAAAATTTTTGAAAGAGCAAGAAAATTCAAAAACGGCATAGTATTTAATACAACTCGATTTTCAGAATTCTTATTAATGAAATATTTTGTCTTTTTTTCATTTGTCCTACTCATAAATGCAGTTAATTCACAACTATTCGTGCGCGGTATAGTGACGGACGAAAACAACTCCCCCATCCCAAATGCAAAGATTTTTGTAAAAAATGCTGCGGAAATGCGGACCGTTGCCAATACAAATGGGCAATATGAAATGGCTTTAATGCCGGGAGAATATTTTTTAATTTTTAGTGCTTTAGGCTTTGATGAACGCGAAACGTATATTTCGATTTCAGACCTTGATATTACCCGCGATTTCCAACTGTTTTCCTCTCGAATTAAAGATTTTGAAGCCGTTGATGTAAGCGTAAAAAAATCCAATCCTGGAAGGGATATTATGCTGAAGGTCGTCAATAAAAGAGATCAAATCAATCAGTGGAATTATCCACATATTGTCGATGTATATATAAAAGCGAGCGAAAAAATAAGCGTGAAGGAGAATCCAAAAAAGGAGGATGATACGCGAGAACCATCATTCGAAGAAAAAGAAAAGAATGAGGATGCCAATAAAATGAATTTGGTCGAGGTACAGCTAACGCGAAATTATGCCCCAGGCAACAAAGTGAAAGAAATAAGGAATGCTTACACCTTGAGAGGTAATGCAAAGACACTTTACTACACCACAACTGTTAAATCAAACTTCAATTTCTTTCAAAATTTATTGCATTTAGATGACCTTCACCAAACTCCAGTGAGTTCGCCTATTTCCACGACTGGCATTCTATCATATCGCTATAAGTTAGAAAGTAAAATTGAAGAAAATGGCCAGATTATCTCCAAAATAAAAATCAGCCCAAGAAATATGGCCACCACGACATTAGAGGGGTACATTTGGGTAATTGATTCTTTGTGGCTGATCCAAAAGTTGGAGTTAAATATGAGTAAAGGCAACCTCTTGGTGTATGATAATTTTAAAATTTATCAAGAATATGATCATCCTGGAGATAGTCTTTGCCTGTTAACTAAACAGGTTTTAACATACAACGTAAAATATAAATCAGAGGCCTCGGATTACAAAACGGAAGCCATCTTTAGCAACTACAATTTTGATCCAAAATTTGACCGTAAATTTTTCAGTACTGAATTAGCCGTTACGACAAAAGAAGCCTATGAAAAAGACTCCTTGTTTTGGAAAGACAATAGACCTGCAAGTCTGACCCTAGAAGAGCAGCGCTTCATCATTATCAAAGACAGCATAAAAGATGCAAGGAATCGGGTGGAATACTTAGATTCAATCGATGCGATATTTAATAAAATAACCGTATTAAAAGTACTTTGGTTTGGGGTGGAACACAGAAATAGATTTAAAAAGACCCAATGGTCGTTGGGTTCATTAGCGACACTCATCCAACCTATATTCATTGCTGGTCCAAGGATTACACCAAGTATCGACTATTTTAAAAAATGGAACGATGAACGAACCTTAGATGCCTATACAAGAATTTCTTATGGTATTTTAAACGGTGATATCAAAGGGGACTCATGGTGGAAATATAAATTTGACCCCTTCCATTTTGGGTATATACGTGCTTCCATCAACCACGATTTTGATGTTATTAGAGGTTTTGACGCTATAACACAAGTCTATAAACGTGAAAACTTCATTGAGGCAACAAGTATGAGTTTTTCATTCGAGTATGAGTTAATAAACGGGCTCTATTTTGGTACAGAGGCGAGTTTCGCTGAAAGAAGATCGTTAAAGGGATATACCTTTTCAACCATATTAGACGATGTGATTCCTAATAATGAACCAACTGATTTTAGTTCGTACCAAGCATATATCATGGACTTCAGTTTAAGTTATACACCGCAGCAAAAATATATGCGTGAGCCCTATCGAAAAGTAATACTTGGTTCAGCATGGCCAACCTTTACATTAATGTATGAACGAGGAATTCCCAAGATATTTGGAAGTGATGTTGATCATGAATACCTTAATTTTTCAATAAATCAATCGCTTAAAATCGGCACCTTAGGAACCACAAGTTATCGTGTTGCTGCAGGAAAATTCATTAGTGCACGATCCTTAAAAGATGCGGACTATAAATTCCAACGTAGAAGTGATCCTATTTGGTTTTCAAATCCATTGTATTCCTTCCAAGGCTTAGATTCAACCATGCCAACGAAGGATTATATTTTTGAAGCTCACTTTGTCCACCATGATAATGGGGCGATCATTAATAAAATTCCTTTTATGAAAAAAACCCGTATTGGATTAGTCTTTGGCGGAGGAGCAATGTATGTAAAAGAAAATAATTACCAATATTATGAACTCATCGCAGGGCTAGAAAGAAATTTTAAATTAACGAGGCGCAGATTAAGAATTGGCGTTTATAGTTTTGTTGCGGACGGCAATAAAATGGATACAAAAGTTGGATGGAAAGTATCTTTTGCGATTCTTAACGATCGAAACATGAAATACAACTTTTAGCTTTCCGCCTGAACGTCTATTTCTTCTTTATTATTTTTTGGAAAAAAGTGCCGTTGGCGAATAATAATAATTGCTACTCCGACTGTAATTGATCCGTCTGCGACATTCCAAATAGCAGGAAAAACTTGTCCTCCACCTAAATAAGGCACCCATTTTGGCCACATGACATCAAATTGAAACATATCTACCACATTACCTAATAAAAAGCCCTTGTGCCTAATTTCTACAGGAAAGGATCTCCCAAAATCTTTGCAATCCGTTAGTACGCCAGAACCCTCTAATTGATTAAAGCGATCACAGGGATTGAAATCAAAAATAAAATCATAAAACATTGAATCAATAAGATTTCCCGTTGCACCGGCCCAAATAAAGCCCATAGCGATTAAAAAAGATAATTTAGCGCCTTTTTTCGCTTCTTTGATCATGTAATATGCAATGAATGCAATCGCAACTACTCTAAAAATACTGAGTGCTAATTTGTGCCAAATGGATGCACCGAAAGTAGTACCGAAAGCCATTCCTTGATTTTCTATATAGTGAATAGCGAACCAATTTCCAATAAGGTATTTGTGTTCTTCTGGTTCAAAAGTACTTTTAACATAGATTTTTATTAACTGATCTAAAATTAAAAGCGAAATGATAACAAGCGCAACAATTTTTAATTTTTTATTCACTATCCTTTTTGTTCGTTTTTAGCATCGATACTCATGGTTGCATGTGGAACAAGTCGAAGTCTTTCTTTAGGAATTAACGTTCCTTTCACACGACAAATTCCATACGTTTTATTATTAATTCGATTTAGGGCGGCATTCAAACTTTGAATAAATTTTTCCTGACGTGCTGCAAGTTGAGCTACTTCCTCCCGAGATAGCGTTTCAGAGCCATCTTCCATCATATTAAAAGCACGTCCAGTATCATCTGTTCCGTGATCATCGTTGTGTGATAATGAGCCAATAAGAAGGCTATAATCGATGTTAGCATCCACTAATTTTTGATTAATAAGTGTTTTAAACTCTTCTAATTCAACATCGGAAAATCTTATTTTTGGTTGTGCCATCGCTTTATATTTTTAAAGGAAAACAAATATAATGTTTTTTAAGTGCACCCGTAATTTTCAAAATTAATATTTAATACTAGTTGACTTACTTAATTTTTAATTTAATAATCGGAATTTTCTCTATTTTCGCCCTATGATTCGATTGTTTTTAGGAAATAGGATAATTGTACTGTTTTTATTACCCTTTATTATCCTTTCCTTTTATTTACTAAACATTCAATTTGAATACCATGAACTTGGCAATGAAATAAATTATGGTTTTTGGAATGGATTATTCAACTTCCCCATAATCTTAACTCAGATTTCGGCCAGCATTCTTGTCTTGTTTAACGCTGTATATTTAAACTACTTATTCAACTATTACGATTTTCAAGACCGTAACACGTACATAATATCCTTGATTTATGTGATATTAATGAGCTTTTATTATTCATTTTATCGTTTAGATGGCATTTTAATTTCGCACACTTTTATCATCCTTGCTTTAGTCCAATATTTCAAATTGAAACAAAACGCTGATGGTAAAGAATCCATATTTAATGGGGCTTTCTTTTTAGGTGCCGCGGCTTCATTTCACCCTCCCTTGATCCTATTTATGCCCGTTTATATTTTTATGTATCTAGTTATTCGACCTTTTATCATTCGGGAACTCGTAATTTTTATTGCGGGATTCATTACACCTCTTTTATTTGGTATTACCTATATAAAATGGACTGGGGGACAATTAAGTACCAACTTAATACTCTCCAAAGAAAGTATTCAAATTCATAAAGACTTTTTTATAATTCTAATCTTCATTTTAATTTTATTAATCTTGAGTGCGCTTGGAATTCGAAATCGTATTCTAAAAGGTTCTAACAGGTTAAAAAAACAGATCCAGATTATTTGGCTTGTAATCTTAGTAGCGATCAGTATGGGAAGCATCGATTTCTTTTTCTACCAACAAATAGAGCGCTTTAGCCTTTTGATTATTCCATTGGCAATTCTTTTATCCTATTCATTTTTCAATAAGCGATTTGGTACTATTTCAGTGATTCTATTTTACCTAACGATTACTTATGCTGTTATTAAGTTTTTCGTTGATCGAATTTAGGTGAACATCTATTTCATTACATTTGTAGACAATAAAAATTTTTACTTTTTAATTAATCCATTTATCAATGAAGTTTGGAGTTGTGACATTTCCGGGATCCAATTGTGATCAAGACATGGTATATGTTTTGGAACATCTATTAGGTCAAAAAGTTGAAAAACTATGGCATAAAGATACTAGCATAAAAAATGTAGATATGGTCATCTTACCAGGAGGATTTTCCTATGGCGACTATCTAAGATCTGGTGCGATAGCAAAGTTTTCCCCTATCATGCATGAAGTTATAAAGCATGCTACAAACGGTGGATATGTATTAGGCGTGTGTAATGGATTTCAAATATTAACAGAAGCAGGCTTATTGGATGGCGCATTGCTACACAATGATAAACAAAAGTTTATTTGTAAAAATGTATTCCTAAAACCTGTTTCTAAATTAGCGGGAATTACCAAAGGCTTAGATTTTGACAAAACATATAAAATTCCAATCGCACATGGAGAAGGAAGGTATTACGCCAATGAAAATAAAATAATGGAGTTGGAGGATAATGACCAGATCTTGTTTCGTTATTGCCACCAAACAGGGGTGGAAAATGCAGGTGCAAATCCCAATGGATCCATCAATAATATCGCAGGAATAAGCAATAAAGCGAAAAATGTTTTTGGAATGATGCCTCACCCAGAACGTGCTTCGGATGATATTTTAGGAAATACAGACGGTAAATTTATTTTTGAATCGATTTTATCATTTTGTTAAACCGCTAGCATGAAAATATTATTATTGGGAGCTGGTGGAAGAGAGCATGCCTTGGCATGGAAGATCGCACAAAGTTCTATCTTAGACGAGTTGTTTATTGCACCAGGAAATGCAGGGACAAGGCAATACGGCAAAAATGTCGTGTTATCACCTGTTGATTTTGAAGGAATTAAAGAATTTGTACTAAAAAATAACATCGACATGGTAGTCGTTGGACCCGAAGAACCATTGGTTTTAGGTATCTACGACTTTTTTCAAGCCGATGACAGTATCCGTCATTGCGCAATTATTGGCCCAAGTAAAGAAGGTGCCAAGCTCGAAGGAAGTAAAAACTACGCAAAAGAATTTATGGCTCGCCATCGAATTCCTACAGCAAAATACGGGACTTTTACCTCAGCTACCTTGGCAGAAGGCATCGCTTTTTTAGGCGAAATGAAAGCGCCATATGTCCTAAAAGCCGATGGCTTAGCCGCTGGAAAAGGCGTGTTAATCATCAACGATCTAGCTACTGCAATAAAGGAACTTACTTCCATGTTGGTGGATGAACGATTTGGTAAGGCAAGTGAAAAAGTGGTGATTGAACAATTTTTAGATGGCATTGAACTTTCTGTATTTGTTATGACAGATGGCGAATCTTTTAAGCTGCTGCCCGAAGCTAAAGATTACAAAAGAATCTTGGACGGGAATCAAGGAGAAAATACTGGCGGAATGGGAGCTGTATCACCCGTTCCATTTGCGGATGCTGGCTTTATGGATAAAGTACACAATCAAATTATTGTGCCAACCATTAAAGGATTAAAAAATGAAGGAATTGCCTACAAGGGTTTTGTGTTTTTCGGATTAATCAGCGTAAAAGGAGACCCATACGTGATTGAATACAATTGTAGAATGGGCGATCCTGAAACCGAGGTGGTTATTCCTCGCTTAAAATCTGACATTCTGGATTTATTTGAGGGTATTGCAAGTAATACACTATCCGAAAGAGATATTCAATTTATCGACAAAAGCACGGCAACCGTCATGATGGTTTCAGGAGGATATCCTAATCATTATGAAAAAGGATTGCCGATTTACGGAATTAACAATGTAGCCGATAGCATCGTATTTCACGCTGGCACCACCTCTGATGGACCACAAGTTTTAACGAATGGAGGAAGGGTGTTGAGTGTAACCTCCTATGGAAAAAATATAGAGGTAGCCGTTGATAAATGTTATGATTCGATTGCTAAAATAAGCTTTGAAAACTCCTATTATCGGAAAGACATTGGCAGAGATGTCATTAAATAAGGTACATGGAAGCATACATAATCATATTAATCACCTTGTTTTTTTCAGCCTTTTTTTCGGGTATGGAATTGGCCTACCTATCATCGAATCGCTTAAAAATAGAAGTTGAAAAATCAAGAGGAACCTGGCAAGGGAAATTAAAATCAATTTTTTATGCCAATCAATCAACCATGATTGCCCTGCTTTTATTGGGAAATAATTTTGCTTTGGTAATATATGGGATCAAGGCAGCCGACATATTAAATCCTATTTTGGATGATTTGGGCATGCATAATGAGGCCTTATTGTTAATTTCCCAGACAATCCTTTCCACATTATTAGTGTTAATCACTGCGGAATTTTTACCGAAAGCGATTGTTCAAATAAACCCTAATCGGTTTCTAACAATCGGAACTCTCCCTTTATTCATCGTTTTTATACTATTATATTTACCTACCCAATTAATCCTTCTGCTCAGCGGAGCCGTATTAAAAATAACAGGTGGGAAATCCAAAAACACGGAAAAAGTATTTTCAAAAGTTGATTTAGCACATTACGTTGATGATATTTCCTCGCGGATCCACAACGAAGAGGCACTTAGTAATGACATGCTTATATTATCAAATGCCTTAGATTTTTCAAAAGTAAAAGCCCGAGATTGTATGATCCCTCGGACCGAGATGGTCTCAATTGCTATTGACGATGACCTCCAAAATTTAGTTGAGTTATTTATTGAAAAGGGCCTTTCAAAAATTATAGTTTATAGAAAATCAATTGATAATATCATCGGCTTCGTTCACTCATTTGATTTATTTAAATCACCAAAATCTATAAAAGAAATCCTAAAACCCATCGAATTTGTACCATCTGTAATGTCAGGGAAGGAATTATTGGAGATGTTTACCACCCAATCCGGAAATATTGCCGTAGTAACAGACGAATACGGAGGAACAGCTGGAATTGTAACCATTGAAGACGTAATTGAAGAGATTTTTGGCGAAATTGAAGATGAGCATGACAAAGAAGATTTAACGGAAGAAAAAATAAGTGAGACTGAATTTTTGTTCTCTGCCAGAGTTGAAATTGATTATTTAATTGAACACTACAAACTTAACTTTACAGCATCAGAGGAATATGATACACTGGGTGGATTAATAATTCATGAGTTAGAGTCAATTCCAACGGTTGGAGAAGAATTACACTACCAAAACCTAAGTATTGAAATTGTAGCAGTAAGCGAACGCAGAATTGAATTAGTAAAATTGACCATTATAAAATAAAGACAGCTTGATTGAGATAAACAATTTTGAAGCGGTTATTTTTGACATGGATGGTGTATTAATTGACTCTGAACCTCTGTGGAAGATTGCCATGGAAGACGTTTTTTCGGCCTTTGGGTCAAAGTTAAAAAAAGAGGACTTTCAAAAAACGGTGGGGCTTAGAATTGATGAAGTCATCCACTTTTGGAACTTACAAGAAAATTGGGGGATAACTGATGAATCAGAAGTAGAGGAAGCTATTATCGTAAAAATGGAAGCACTCATCGCTGCTAATCCCTACCCACTAGAAGGAGTAATTGATACTTTGCACTACTTAAAATCTAAAAAAATACCAATTGGCTTAGCCACCTCATCAAGCAGCCGACTGATAAAAATTGTCCTTGATAGCCTTGCTATTAAACCATTATTTAATTTTTTTCATTCCGCTGAAATGGAACAATATGGGAAACCTCATCCCGCAGTTTATTTAACAGTTGCTAAAAAACTGGCTGTTCTTCCAGAAAAATGCCTTGTCATTGAGGATTCGCTTAACGGAATTATTTCTGCAAAAGCAGCAAAGATGAAGGCAGTTTGTATACCAGAAAAAACGCATCTTGTTGATCCGAGACTGATCCTTGCCGATTATCAATTTGAATCCATGACTGACTTTTTAAAAATTATTCAGTCCTAATTATAGTTGTCTTTAGTTACCCATCGTAAAATCAGTAGAATTTGACTGCCAATTCAATGGCTTTTGTAAATTTGTAAAAAAACAATCCTTTTGGAAGATTCTTTTGACTATCGTGAAAATGCCGAACAACCTGAACAAGAAATTGATAAGGTTCTCCGTCCGAAATCACTCGCTGATTTTGCCGGGCAACCCGCTGTAGTAGAAAACTTAGCCATATTTGTTCAAGCGGCAAAACTCCGTAAAGAACCCTTAGATCATGTATTATTACATGGTCCTCCAGGATTAGGGAAAACAACGCTTGCACAAATTATCGCCAATGAAATGGGCGTAGGATTTAAAGTGACAAGTGGACCAGTATTAGATAAACCAGGTGATTTGGCGGGACTTCTTACCAATCTAAGCGAAGGAGACGTTTTATTTATTGATGAAATTCACCGATTAAGTCCGGTGGTAGAAGAATACTTGTATTCTGCCATGGAAGATTATGTTATCGATATTTTGTTAGATACAGGTCCAAATGCAAGATCCATTCAATTAAATTTGAATCCTTTTACCTTAATTGGTGCCACTACTCGATCTGGATTATTGACCTCACCATTACGTGCTCGATTTGGTATTAATTCTAGACTAGAATACTACGACTCCAAAACATTAACAAGCATTGTTGAGCGGTCTGCTAATTTGTTAAACATCCCCATCGATGAAGATGCCGCATATAAAATTGCAAGTAGAAGTCGCGGGACGCCCAGAATTGCCAACGCCTTATTACGACGTGTTAGGGATTTTGCACAGATTAAAGGAAGCGGGAAAATTGACGATAGCATTACAGAAATTGCACTGAAAGCATTAAACGTGGATGAAAATGGCTTAGATGAAATGGACATTCGGATTCTTCGTGCTATCATCGATAAATTTGCTGGAGGACCAGTTGGTTTAGGTACCATTGCCACCGCAATTGGCGAAAATGCTGGCACCTTGGAAGAAGTATACGAGCCATTTTTAATTCAAGAAGGCTTTCTAATGCGGACGCAACGTGGAAGAAAAGCTACTGAAAAAGCATTCAAACTCTTTGGCAAAGAAATGGGCTGGAGCCAAGGCGGATTATTCTAATTCATGAATGCTTCAAAATTCAAACAAGCAATAAAAAATAAAGCGAGCGAACTCGGATTTTTTTATTGTGGCTTTTCAAAAGTGGCTTTTTTAGAAGAGGAAGCACCACGTTTAGAAACTTGGCTCAAAAATAATTATCAGGGATCTATGGCCTACATGGCTAATCATTTTGACAAACGCCTCAACCCAAAACTTTTAGTCGACGATGCCAACACAGTAATTTCCTTGTTATTAAATTACCATACAGAAACACAGCAGACAGATCCATTAGCTCCAAAAATATCCAAATATGCTTATGGGGAAGATTATCATTTTGTAATAAAAGATAAACTTGGCGAGTTACTTTCATTTATGAAACAAGAAATCGGCGCTATTGAGGGCCGTATTTTTGTGGATTCAGCTCCTGTAATGGATAAGGTGTGGGCGAAAAAAGCAGGACTTGGCTGGATGGGGAAAAACACCAATTTAATTCATCCCAAAGAAGGTAGTTTTTTCTTTATTGCAGAAATTATTACCGATGTAGTAATAGAGGAAGATGGACCAATGAAAGATTATTGTGGGACCTGCACAAAATGCATAGATGCCTGCCCTACGGAAGCGATTGTAGCGCCCTATGTGGTTGATGGTTCTAAATGCATTTCGCACTTAACCATTGAACTAAAAGATGCTATTTTACCGGATCAATTTAAAGGGAAAATGGATAATTGGATGTTTGGTTGCGATATTTGTCAAGATGTTTGTCCGTGGAATAAATTTGGGAAAATAAACCAAGAAAAACGCTTTCAACCTAGCGCCCAATTGTTAGATTTAAATCAACATGATTGGGAAGACCTAGAACAAGAAACCTTTCAGTCACTTTTTAAGAACAGCGCCGTTAAACGAACCAAATTTGAAGGATTAAAGCGAAACATTTCTTTTTTGAGAAAATAGTCTTGCTGTTTAGATGAAACTCCTCCAACGACTCCTTTGTAATAAATATGAACAAAACATTGACTACATTTGACTTTCAATAATAGTGATAGAATGAAAAAGATATGCTTACTCTTTTTATTGTTTCATCTCAAATTATGGGCTCAACCATGTGTGGATCTCAATTTAATTGATTCCACTGCAATTTGTCCAACGATATACGAACCCGTTTGTGGCTGCAATGGCATTACCTATTCAAACGCTTGCTATGCCATAAATTATGGGGGACTTACCTCATGGGTAGATGGCGATTGTCAAATGCCTAGCCTGGACACCTGCCTCATTATTCCTCCGAATGTAAATTTCGGTGCATGCGCGATGGTATTAGGTGTAATTCGTCAAAATGACTCTTGTTTTACGGTCTCAGGATGCAGCATGATTGGAAGTAATGGAACCGACTACAGTGGCTATTTTTTCAATTCGTTGTGGGAATGTAATAGTTTCTGCATGAACGATACAATAATAATTCTTGAGTGCATTGACTCCAGCATAATCAACCTAAATGTCCTATGTCCTGGTATTTACGAACCAGTATGTGGCTGCGATTCTATCACCTATGATAATAGTTGTATTGCCTATAATTACAATGGTATTTTACAATATACACCCGGTCCATGCCCAGATACAGATGTGAAATTACTAGCGAATTATTTATTTTCCGTTTACCCCAATCCAACTGAAGATAGACTCTATTTTTCCGGCGAACGCTTGGATGAAGTACTCGATATCTCCTTACTTAATTTGGATGGCAGGGTGATCGTAAGATCAATTAATAAAAATAGTTTGGAATTAGATTTCATACCAAGTGGTTATTACACCCTTATTTTCCGATTGTCAGACGGAAGTACTTTTCGCCAAACAATTTTAAAGCAATAATTTGCCCTTGCAAAAAAGTTAATTTTTTAGCAAGGATAATTTCCATGTTATTTTTCTAATTAATTTTGAAGCAATGCAAAAACACTTTGCAAATTATTCAAATCAAATATGGATAGACGCTATTTTCTTAAACAATCAGCATTATTTTCAATCGGTGGTTTATTACTTCCTTCAGCGATTGTTGGCTCTTGCCGAAAAGAAATCTTATTAGAAGACATTAACTTCGATGGGAAGGTTATAATAATTGGAGCAGGAGCCGCTGGATTGTATGCTGCATACCTATTAAAATCTAAAGGAATAAAATTCCAGCTTTTAGAAGCATCCGCGAATTATGGCGGGAGATTGGGTAAACTTACTGGATTTGCTAATTTCCCAATTGATTTAGGCGCACAATGGATGCATGGGAAAAATAATATTTTCAGTGATTTTATAACAAAGTCTGATACAAAAATATCCTTGGACGATAGCGATCTAAAATATTGGTTCAATAACCAATTAGTAAATAAATTGCCCAAAAACACAGACATTTTTGAAGGGGATGATTTACCAGATATTTCATACGAAGATTACGCAATACAAAAAGGATTTGGCAACGAATATAAGTACATCATAGAAAATATTGCTGGTGATCAAGGGGCGGACGCTTCCAAACTTTCTGTCTATGGGAATAATAAAGACGAAGAAAATTGGAATTCTGGCGATGATGATTATAAATTTCAAGAAACATACTTCGATTTGATTGATAAGCAAATTGCGACTCAAGTAAAAGATGAAATAGTATTGAACACCATCGTTTCTAAAATTGATTATTCAAAATCAAGCATCGAAATAACCGACAGCAACAATAATGTATACAGTGCAGATAAGGTAATTATCACGGTTCCTATCCCCATTCTAAAATCAGGTGATATACAATTTATCCCGGAACTACCTACTGAAAAAACAAGTGCATTCTCAAAAATTGGAATGGGTGCAGGCATGAAGGTATTTCTAAAATTCAGCAATAAATTTTTCGACCAAAACATTATTGGCGGAACAATTTGTGCGGCTTATGCCGACGATAGCATTGGAAAAGTACAAGATGATAACATCTTGCTTGCTTTTGTTATGGGAGAGCAGGCGGAATATTTAAGCGCACTTGGAAGCAATGCAGCAATTACGAACGCCTTACTTCAAGAATTGGACACGATGTATAACGGACAAGCTACTGCATCATTTATTGTATCACATGTTCAAGATTGGACCACCAACCCATTTGTGAAAGGAGCCTATTCGTACAGCACTATTGGTATGGGAAATGCGCGCTTTATTGCCGCACAATCCATAAATAAACAAATATATTTCGCCGGTGAAGCCATGAATTTGAACGGCCACCATCAAACTGTACAAGGAGCTGTAGAAACAGGCTATAGAGAAGTTATTAATCTACTAAAAGACCTAGCAACATGAAAGTGATAATAGTAATTGTCGTTATGATTATTGTGCATTTCAACTCAATTGCTCAGGAATTTAAAATCGATGCTTCTTACAACTATTTGTTTGCAAATCAATGGGACAAAGCCATTCAAACTTACAACATTAGCCGACCATTTAATTATGAGAAGCAACCATTACTCATGCATGGCTTAACTACTTCTGGGACCTATATTTCTAAGTCATCGAAACAATTAAAACACGGAATAAACATTTCCTATTCTTACTTAAGAAGTTCATCTGAAAATGAAAATTTAGACGTTAAATT